>Ga0307471_100000093_pt1 | contig 40919 bp, 39 predicted proteins | sample atmos_gasesAM3C__2_FD_204566 | JGI IMG/M metagenome (GOLD analysis project Ga0307471, IMG submission 204566) | Hardwood forest soil microbial communities from Morgan-Monroe State Forest, Indiana, United States - atmos_gasesAM3C_515 | ecosystem: Environmental > Terrestrial > Soil > Temperate... | reverse complement strand
CGACTTGCAGCTTGTCCATCCTTTTGTCCATCATCTGCACTCTTAGCTCGGGGTCTTCGCTAATGTGGCCCTCTTCGGTGTGTTCGTCTCCTGTGTTCCAAAAGATAGCGTCCTTTGTACCAAGCACTACCCTCGGGCTTATCGGGTCGTCTGACAACTTGAAGCGGAGGAAGTTACCTGCCGCCCCCCTGTCCTTGTCTGTTATCTGCTTTAGCATCGAGCCCCTATGTATGCTTATTTTGCTGACGTCGAAATTCTTGCATGTGGTTACGCTATTTGCTATAGCCTTGTCTAGCAGGTGGATGACAGGCATCTGGTAGCGGTCTGCAAGGTTGAAAACCTTTATCGTGTCGTAAAAACTCTCCTCAATGTCGCCGGACGCAAGCACTATCCTCGGGAACTCGCCGTGACCAGCGTTTATCGCAAAGTTGAGGTCTCCCTGCTCGTGCCGTGTGGGAAGCCCTGTTGAGGGCCCCGCCCTCTGATATAGCGAGATGACTACGGGAACTTCGTTGATGCCGGCCCAGCCAAGCGCCTCTGCCATCAAAGAAAAGCCCGGGCCGGAAGTTGCCGTGGCAGAGCGGGCGCCTGTCAGTGCACTCCCAATTGCCATGGCGATTGCGGCGATCTCGTCCTCGGTTTGAACAACCACGGTCGATCCCTTCTTGCCTGAGTCGTTGAGGTCCAGTATTTCGTTTGCCTCGAGGAATTCGCTGTCATCCGACGCCGGCGTTATCGGGTAGTATGTCTGGAACCGGCAACCGGCTACCATCTTGCCAAGGGCTGATGATTGGTTTCCCTGCACTATTATCATGTTCGCTCCGATAGGTCTTGTTTTCAGCCGGTACGCAAAGTTGCTTCCAGCAAATTTCGCCTTGGCATAGTTGTATACGTGGGCCGATGCACTGACGTTAAGGTCTGCGACCTTTTTCTTTGCGCGAAAGATAAATTGGATCGCCCTGGCAAGTACTCCGCTATCAAAACCCATTATTGCCATCGAGGCAGACAGTGCCATGACGTTGACCATCCTTGTCAGCTTGCTGAGTGCGGGGTCGTTGGCCTTTTGTGCAAACTCTTGGAGGAGCTGGAAGAAAGGCATTGGAAACAACATCACACCACGCCTTTTTGCGTGCTCTAGTGCGTCTTGAACGGTGAACCCAAGGCCAGCCTTTTGTAGTGTCTTCTTGATGCGCGCGGAAGCATAGTCGTCGACTGTCGGTGTTTCATCAAGCGAAGTTTTGGCGACGTCAGTGTCGTATATTATCGCGCCGTCCGCAGTCACATCCTCAAAGTGGCGGAAGACAGTTTCAGCGTCAAAAGAGACAAGCGTGTTTATTTCATTCACATGCGCATGCACAGGCCTATCGCTCACCCTCACTGTAAAGTAGCTGTGCTCGCCCTTGATGTTGGAGTAGTATTCCCTCTTCCCAAATACGTTGAGCCCTCCGGCAGCGCAAGCACGCGAAAATATATTTGCGGCTGAATCGACGCCGCTTCCCTGAGCCCCACCTATTACCCAGCTCAGGGAGTTTGTGGTTGTTTTTTCCAATGTGGTTCCTTCGTTTGTCCTTCTTTTATTGCTTTAGAACTAGCCACCCGTTGCCGCGTCATAGAGGCAGCATTCGCACGAGTCCTTCTGGCCACAGTATGGGCAGACGCACATGCAGGCATCAATGGGGTTACCACAGTTCTCGCAAGTCGCTTCTTCGGTCGTCGTGCCTGCCATTCTCGTAGATGTCCACGCCGACAAACTAATTATACTTTTATTTATTTACCTGACCGTGACTGACTCCTCGCTGCGGCAGAGTTGAAGATTCAGGAGATCAAGCAGCTGACTATAGCTGATAGCTCGGCAGAATAAGGTATTAAATATCCAATCTTTGCTAGAATCCTCAGGCAATGGCTTCACTAAATCTCGCTCAGAAGATAATATCGGATCACTTGGCGGAAGGCAAGATGGAACCGGGTCAGGAGATAGGACTCAAGGTAGACCGCGTGCTCATGCAGGACGCAACAGGCACTATGGCATGCCTACAGTTTGAGGCTATGGGCATGCCACGTGTCAAGGCAGAACACGCCGCCATCTATGTGGACCACAATATTTTGCAAACAGGGTTTGAAAATGGCGACGATCACAGGTTTCTGCAAACTTTTGCCGCAAAGTACGGCATACATTACAGCAAACCAGGTAACGGCATCTGTCATCAAGTGAACCTTGAACGCTTTTCGATTCCGGGCAAATTGCTGATAGGCTCTGACAGCCACACGCCGACTGCAGGTGGCGCAGGCATGATGGCAATAGGCGTCGGCGGCCTGGATGTTGCAGTAGCTATGGCCGGCGCGCCATTCTACACCAAGATGCCAAAAATCGTGGGTGTGAAGCTGAAAGGCAGGCTTAGACCATGGGTCACTGCCAAGGACGTGATACTCGAAATGCTGCGCATGCTGACAGTCAAGGGAGGAGTTGGCAAGATCTTTGAATACTATGGAGAGGGCATCAAGAGCCTTGGCGTGCCACAGAGGGGCACGATATGTAACATGGGAGCCGAGCTTGGTGCTACGACTTCGCTGTTCGAGTCTGACGAAATCACGCAGGATTATATGGCACGCCAGGGCAGGCCGCAAGACTACAGGCGTCTTGCCGCAGACCCCGGCCGCGAATACGACGAAAACATGGAGATCAATCTGAGCGAGCTTGAGCCCATGATCGCATTACCCGGCTCGCCTGACGCGGTGCACAAGGTGCGCGACGTGCAGGGCCAGGACGTCCATCAGGTGCTCATCGGCTCGTGCACAAACTCCAGCTATGTTGAAATGATGACAGTGGCACACATGCTCAGAGGCAAGAAAGTGCACCCAAATGTCACAATGGCTATCAATCCCGGCTCAAAACAGGTGCTTGAGACTGTGGCTCGTGATGGTTCGATATACAACATTATTGCCTCAGGCGCGCGCCTGCTAGAGAGTGGCTGCCAGGGGTGCATTGGCATGGGTTCGGCTCCGGGCACAGATTGGGTTTCAATAAGATCATTCAATCGCAACTGGCCTGGCAGGAGCGGCACAAAGGACGACAAAGTCTACCTAACATCGCCCGAAGTATGCGTCGCCTGCGCCGTCACAGGTAAGATAACCGATCCCCGGGACCTCGGAGAGTATCCAAACATCCCGTGGCCTGACAAGTTTGTAATTGATGACTCTGGTATTGTGCCGCCGGCTCCTTCGCAATACGCGGACAATTTGGAAATTTCTAGGGGACCAAACATACGACCGCTCCCGCTGCGCCAACCGATGGAACCGGTACTTCAGGGCGAAGTGTTGATAAGAGTTGGCGACAACATCAGCACAGACGCAATCATGCCGGCAGGAGCCAAGATACTGCCTCTTAGAAGCAACGTGCCGGCTATAAGCGAGTATGTCTTTTACTGGCTTGATCCTGACTTCGCGAAAAGGGCAAAGGAAAAGCACGGCGGCTTTATAGTTGGAGGCGAGAACTATGGCCAAGGCTCGAGCAGAGAGCACGCAGCGCTCGCGCCGATGTACCTCGGCGTAAAAGGAGTGATTGCAAAATCGTTTGCTAGAATTCACAGGGCAAACCTCATCAACTTTGGCATAATCCCGTTCGATTTCCAGAACGCCTCCGACTTTGACCTGCTTGCCCAGGGCATACCGCTAACGATAGAAAATGTGGTTGGTAGCCTGAAACATGGAAGCAACACTATGGAGGCTGTGACAGGCAATCACAAGCTAACTCTCAAGGTTGACCTGACGCAAAGGCAGAGACAAGTGCTGGTGGCCGGAGGATTGCTGAACTACATCAGGTCTGCGCACCAGAGATCTTAATGGTCAACAAGTTCCTGATAGCTATTGTAGCCATCATTGCCGCGATGGTTGCGCTTGTAGCCATGCCCGGTATTGGCAGCCAACCGACTGAACAACAAGATCTAAACATCGAATACAGCAGGCAAAAACTTGCCAGAACAGAAGACACACGGCTAATTGTAGCAAGCATCGAAGACTTGGTAATTAAGAACGATCGTTATGCTATTTATCGCAATTTGACTGGCTTGCCAGACGAAAAGAAGTTCACAATAAGCAACGAAGAAATGAACGGCCTGAAAGGCCTGATACTTACAACAGGCTTTATGCAGGTGGGGGCGACGGACTATCCGCAAAAAGATGGCCTTGCCAACGTGACAAAGTACACGCTCAAGCTAGAGTCCGGCGGTAATTTCAAGACTATTACTTGGGTCAACCTAGAAGCCTCCGAAGTCTCGGTTCCCTCCATAGTGAGGAACATTGGAACGCAATTGGACGCGGTTATTGAAAGGCACATCTGACAGAAAATATATAGAGCATTTGAGTGAATGAGTTGTATATAATGACGATATCCCTCGTTGCCACCGAGTCTAAACCTAAGGGCATCAAGGTGGAAATTGTTGAGAATACGCGCATGGTCCACGGGACCACTCTATTGAAACGAGGCTTTGCCCACATGTGCAAGCACGGTGTGGTAATGGACGTGACAAATGTCGAGCAGGCGATCATTGCCGAAGAGGCCGGCGCAGTGGCAGTCATGGTCCTTGACAAACTGCCATATGATGTCAGAAAGGCGGGCGGCGTTGCAAGGACCGCGAGCATCAAGGTAATCCAGGAGATAATGGATGCTGTTACCATCCCGATAATGGCGAAGTGCAGGATTGGGCACATTGACGAAGCAAAGGTGCTTGAAGTAACGGGCGTTGACATGATTGATGAAAGCGAAGTGCTGACGCCTACAGACGAGGAGCGCCACATCTGGAAGTGGGATTTTACGACACCATTTGTCAATGGCGGCAGGAACCTGGGCGAGGCATTGCGTAGGATCGAAGAAGGCTGCTCCATGATAAGGACGAAGGGTGAGCCGGGGACCGGCAACGTAGCAGAGGCAGTCACTCACATACGGATGGTCAACAATGAGGTACGCAAGTTGCGATCGCATTACCAGGACAATGACAAGCAGGAGCTGATGAAGGCTGCGCGCGAATTGAAGGTGTCGTACGCAATTGTAGAAGAAACAGCGCGAATTGGAAGGCTGCCCGTCGTCAATTTTGCGGCTGGCGGCATTACCACGCCGGCCGACGCGGCGCTGCTCATGAACCTTGGCTGCGACGGTATTTTTGTAGGATCTGGCATCTTCAAGTCAGATGACCAGGCCCAGAGGGCTAGGGCGGTGGTGCTTGCAACCACCTTCTACGACGATGCCAAGATTGTAATGGAGGCGCAAAAGATGGTGGATGAAAAGAAGTCTATGCTAGGAATGGACACCAAGAACCTGGAGCTTCGCATGCAGGAAAGGGGCCAGCACGCTTGAGCAGCAAGAAGAAATCTGTCATAATCGGCGTATTGGGTTTTCAGGGCGATATTGAAGAAAATGTTGCGGCAACAAAACATGCACTTCAAGAGCTGCAAGTAGAGGGGAACATCGAGCTTGTGCGCTACCCGGAAGACGTGGAAAAGGTAGACGGTCTCATTTTGCCTGGAGGTGAAAGCACGGTTCAGAGCACGCTCGCAGCCATACAACGATCATTGCCGCTCATGAAGAAGCGCATTTCAGAAGGCATGCCAGTGCTTGGCACATGTGCTGGCATGATAATGCTTTCCCGCAGGGTGTTTGACAAGGTTATCGGTGACACGAAACAAAAACTGATAGGCAACCTTGACATTGTGATCGAGCGCAACGCTTTTGGAAGGCAGGGCGACTCGTTCGAGGCTGACCTCGATATAGGAATACTTGGCAAAGAAGCATTTAGGGGAGTCTTCATCAGGGCCCCGGCTGTAAGCGAGGTTGGCAAGGACGTCGAGGTAATCGCGAAACTCAACAACAAGGTAGTGGCAGTGAAGCAAAAGAACATCATTGGGACTTCGTTCCACCCCGAGCTATCCGGCGACTCCCGGATGCATAGACAATTCGTCAAGATGGCTGTCGATGTTAAAAGCAAGGGGGGCTCTTGATAGTGCCCTTTATCGGTTCTTATATAATCAAATTCCCAAAAAGCGATAATCTCTTATAGTAGACGGTTCCATAGTGAGGATATCAAATGATGCCCAAAAACGGGTACAATTATGACAGGCTCAAAAGCTCGCTCGAGCGGGCACTAAGTGTTTTGGGAGACTCTTCCAAACAAAACCTCATGCTCTACATTGCAACACATTTCGGCATGTCCTTTGACGAAGGACAATGCTCGATTACCGAGATCGAGAATGCTCTTAGGGAAGTCTTTGGTTCCGGGTCGACGATAATCACCGACAGAATGTACGATGAGCTCCAAACCGTCCCAGAATAATTCTCATCTCAAATCGGATGAATATTTTTGATGGTCGCTATAGCAACTCGGTGTAATGGGGAATGCAGAACACCGAGAAGTCTGGTTGTTAGACAACAATAGTCTCCTAGCACAATCGTGATCAGAATTTGGTTCTTACTCCACAAGATGTAGAAAAATAGTGCGGGGGGTGGGATTTGAACCCACGAATCCCTAAGGAACAGGGTTGTAGGAACCAGTCCGGCTCGTTCTAAGCTTCGCACCCTTCTTTTGTTGCAAAAGAAAGAGACCTGCGCCGTTGACCGGGCTTGGCAACCCCCGCCCAAGCTGCAAGAGCCGGCAGCCAAATTTATCTATTTATAGGTTGACAGGGATTGAAAAACGAGATGCAAGCAAACGCCAGGCCGCGGCTCTTTGGAACAAACGGGGTGCGCGGAGTTTACGGCCAAGAACTCACTCATGACATTGTTATAGACCTCTCCTATGCACTAGGCACCTATTTTGACAAGGGCCCTATAATTGTCGGGTACGACGGCCGCAAGTCCAGCCCTGTCCTGTCGAGGCTCGTCAGAGCTACCCTCAACTCTGCCGGGCTCGACACCGCAAATGCTGGGCTTGTGCCTACCCCGTGCATGCAGTACGCAGCAAAACGCCTTGGCTATGGCGGAGGCATCATGATAACCGCGTCTCACAACCCACCTCAATACAACGGGATCAAGCCCACTGCATCTGACGGTGTCGAGATTTCACGGGAAGACGAGTTGAAGGTTGAAGACATCTACTATTCAAAGAGATTTGCGAAAATAAATGGCACTGGCCGCGATTCCGTCGACGACAATATCGTAAACAGGTACATTGAAGCAGCTCTTGCGCTTGTCGACTCTCAAAGGATAAGGCAACGCAACTTCACAGTGGCGATGGACACGGGCAATGGTGTGCAGGCGATAGTCGCGCCGCTCGTCTGCAAAAAGCTGGGCTGCAAGGTGATCGTGATAAACGGCAACATGGACGGCGAATTTCCAGCGCGCGGATCAGAGCCAACTCCGGACAACCTCGGCGTGCTTGCAGAGACTGTCAGGTCTGCAAAGGCCAGCTTTGGCGTTGCGTACGACGGAGACGGCGATCGGAGCATCTTTTGCGACGACGCTGCGACGATCTATATGGGCGACAAGACAGGCGCGCTCTTGGTCGGGCACCTGCTTGCAGGCAAGCACAAAGGGTCAGAAGTCGTTTGCCCTGTCAACACTTCAATGGTACTTTCCAAAGTTGCAGAGCAGGCTGGCTCGAAAATAATCCACACGAAGGTTGGAAGCGTCGAAGTATCAAGGGAAATGGTAAGACGCAAGTGCGCGATCGGGCTTGAAGAAAACGGCGGTTTCATGTACGGTGCGTTGAACGAGGTAAGGGATGGTGTGATGGCTACAGCGCTAGCGCTTGATATGCTCGCTTCGTCCAGCAAATCGTTTTCGCAGCGCATTGCAGAGCTGCCCAAGACGTACCAATACAAGAGCAAGTTTGCATGCTCTTCAAGAGGAGTGGTTGACAATATTGTCAGGTCGTGCATAGACCACGGAAGCCCGAAAAAGGTCGAAACGTTGGATGGGGCAAAGATTTGGATAGACGAAGATACCTGGATAATGGTAAGACCAAGCGGGACCGAACCCCTGATCAGGATGTACGGGGAATCGACCGACAAGTCGCTGCTGGACTCTAAAGTGGACGAGTACAGCAGGCTGATCCAATCCAAGATCTAACCGTGGACAACGTTTTTAATACGCTTGCTATCCTACAGAAGAAAGATGATCCCAATGGGTGATACCAAAAACGAGTAAGCCATACTATGTCAAGTTTGAAGCTTCTAAGGATCTAGTAAGCGCAGTTTACGAAGCAGTGCGCGTTGCAAAGCAGAGCGGAAAGGTCCGCAAAGGCACCAACGAAACCACAAAGGCGGTTGAACGTGGTATGTCAAAGCTTGTCGTAATTGCCGAGGACGTCGAGCCGCCAGAGGTTGTGGCACACCTGCCGATCCTCTGTGAAGAAAGGAACGCTCCGTTCATCTTTGTCCCAAGCAAGCAGCAGTTGGGCGCGTCGCTTGGAATCGACGTTGGTTCTGCAGCTGCTACGATTATTGACGCTGGCGAGGCCCAGCACATAGTTGAGCAGGTCATCACTTCGATCGGCAACCTGAAGGGCGCGGCCAAGAAAGAGTAGACGGAGACCTGACACATGAGCAAGGCAGCCGAAGAAAAGGTCGTTCCTGCTGAAGTCATCCAGATCGTTGGTAGGACAGGCATCGCAGGCGAAGTAATACAGGTCCGCGTTAAAGTTCTCGAAGGCAAAGACAGGGGCCGCATCCTCACAAGGAATGTCAAGGGATCTGTCAGGATGAACGATGTTCTAATGCTGCGGGAAACTGAGCGAGAGGCACGCAAAATAAGGTGATATCATGAGCAAGGCAGCGACATCGTTACGCAACTGTTCCTTCTGCGGTAAGCATATCACCACCGGCCATGGAATCATGCTTGTACGAAACGATGGCCAGGTTCAATGGACGTGCTCGAGCAAGTGCAAGAAAAACCTGCGCGTCCTTCGCCGCGACCCAAGAAAGCTAAAGTGGACAGCTCGCTATGCAAAGGGCGGACTGCGCGTGAAAAAGCAGTAGATGAAAGATGGCAATCGAGCAGACCCTTATTGTGGTAAAGCCAGATGGATTCAAGCGCCGCATGACAGGCAAGATATTGGCAAGATTTGAAGAAAAGGGCTTCGAGATAAAGGACCTAAAGTCGTTCAATTTCACCAAGGAAAAAGCTCGGGAATTTTATTCCGTGCACAGGGACAAGCCGTTCTTTGGCGAGCTCGTTTCGTTCATTAGCTCAGGCATGGTCGTAGCATGCATACTGGAGGGGAAAAATGCGATCAATACTGTGAGGCTCATGATAGGGGCAACCAAGTCGTTTGAGGCTGCCCCGGGGACCATAAGGGGCGACTTTGGCCTTGGGTTTACTGATAACATTATCCACGCTTCAGATTCTGCTGAAAGCTTCATAAAAGAGTCGCGAGTCATTTTCGGTTGACACGTGGAACTCCGTCAACCAGTCGTAGTTGTTTTAGGTCACGTAGACTCGGGCAAGACCTCCCTACTGGACAAGATTCGTGGCACCGCGGTTCAGGCCCGCGAAGTCGGAGGAATCACACAGCACATTGGCGCCAGCTATTTTCCTGTTGAAACCATAAAGGAGATAACCGGGCCGCTGTATACCAAGCTAGCCAAGTCTGAAACCCCGATACCGGGGCTGCTCGTGATTGATACACCGGGGCACGAGGTTTTCGCCAACTTGCGCGCACGTGGCGGATCAGCTGCTGACATTGCAATTGTTGTTGTGGACGTGAACAAGGGCTTTGAGGCCCAAACTATTGAAAGCATAGAAATTTTGAAAAAGCGCAAGGTGCCATTTGTGGTCGCGCTTAACAAAATTGACATGGTATCAGGCTGGCGAGCCTCTGGCAAATTCGTTTCACAAGAAGTGGAAAAACAGGAAGCCAGTGTCCAGTCCCTGCTCGACGAAAAGGCATACACCGTCGTCGGAACCCTCTCAAGGCTTGGGTTCCCCTCCGAAGCGTTCTGGCGCGTCAAGGATTTCACAAAAGAGATCGCCATAGTGCCCGTCAGTGCAAGGTCGGGCGTTGGGATACCGGAACTACTAGCCGTGCTGGTCGGATTGACACAGCAGTACATGTCAAAGAAGCTTGAGCGGCATGAAGGGCCCGCAAAGGGCATTGTGCTGGAGTTCAGCGAGGAAACTGGCCTTGGCCCGTCTGCAAACATCATACTGCTTGATGGCACATTGCGGCACGGCGACATCGTCGTTGTAGGTAAGCGCGACGGCGCAGTCGCCACAAAGATAAAGGCATTGCTGCTTCCAAAGCCGCTTGATGAAATGCGCGATCCCCGCGACAAGTTCAAACCAGTTACCGAAGTCATATCAGCTGCGGGATTGAAAATCACGTCGCCTGACCTTGAAGGAGTGCTCGCTGGCAGCCCGCTTTATGTTTATGACCCGAAAAAAGGTGAGGGAGAACTTGAACACCTAAAGGCGCTTGTTGAATCGGAGGTCAGGAACGCCATAGTGAGCAACACTGAAACGACAGGCATTGTCCTTAAATGCGATACGATAGGCTCGCTTGAGGCAATAACGGACATGTTGAAAGATGCAAACGTGCCTATAAGGATGGCAGACATTGGGAACATAACAAGGCGTGACGTTGTTGAGGCGGCGGCTGTGAAGGAAAAAGACAGGTACGCTGGGGTTGTTCTAGGCTTTAGCGTTAGGGTTCTCGACGACGCGCAAAAAGAGGCACAAGAGCGCGATGTCAAGATTTTCAACGAGCAGATAATCTACAACCTTGTTCGCAGCTACACGGACTGGGTTGCGTACCAACGGGAGCACGAGGAGTCAATACTGTTCAACGAGCTACCGCCCATATGCAAGTTCCAGTTCCTCAAAGGGTTTGTTTTCAGACGCAATGACCCTGCCGTCTTTGGCGCGGAGATCCAGGTCGGCAGGCTGAAGCAGAAGGTGCAGGTCGTCAATGGAGACGGCAAGAAGATTGGCACTGTGCACCAGATACAGGACAGCGGAAAAGCTATGGAAGAAGCAACCGCCGGCATGCAGATAGCCGTGTCGATAAAAGGGCCAATTATTGGTCGGCAGATAAATGAGGGCGACGTATTTTACACTGACGTAAACAGCAGGCAGGCAAAGCAGCTGCTGGAGAGGTTCAACCACCGGTTGAACGAAAAGGAAAAAGAGATTCTGCAAATGCTCGTTGCTATGAAAAGAAAAAGCGACCCGACGTTCGGGTACATGTGATTACTGGTATTTTTGGAGCAACCCTTCGAGGCCCTTCTCTCCGACTGCGCCGACCGCCCTGTCTACTGCCTTACCGTTCATAAACATTATGAACGTCGGGATAGCATATACGTCGTAACGCATCGCGACGCCCTGATTGTCGTCCACGTTCAGCCTTCCAAATGACACCTTGGTGCCGTATTTCTTGGCCAGCTTGTCAAATATGGGAAGCATGAATTGACAGGGACCGCACCATGTTGCCCAAAAATCTACCAGGACCGGCCTGCTGCCCCCTACCACTTCATCAAAGTTCTTTTCTCCCAGTTCCATCAGGTTGTTGCTGGCGGCGTGCATGCTTGCCGTCTTCTTGTCCTCGCTCATGTCTAATATGAAAGTGAGTCAATTACTATTTAAGATTTATTGGTAGTCATGGCCGGTGCCTTGTGAAAACAAACCACGCCACGCTTGCAATTCCGCCGCCGGCTGCAAGGCCTATAAGGATCGCAGACATGATCTGGGGTGCAGCGTTTGCCACTATTATCGGCATGCTTATCGTTCCTTCGTTGCCCGCAATGTCTGTAGCGACAAGCCGTAATATATACTCGCCATCTGGAAGCTCTGTAGTGTCAAGCACGTATTCGCGCATCCCGGTGACGTTCAGGTTCTTCCTGTCGCCAACTTGCAGCTTCATGTTATACAGGTTTGGATCTTCAGCCGCAAGTACTATCGCGGCCATGCCTCTTAGATCCTGCGGATTTGCATTGGCAAGAGACAGTGACGGAACCGGCGGCGTCGTGTCTACTATGACCTCAATATCGCGCGTGACAGAATTTCCTGATGCATCTTCCCCCTCGAATGAATATGGATAGACACGCTCGGATGTCGTGTTAATTGTGATCGAAGAAGACAGGCTGGGCACGATTCTTGTAGGATCGTCAGGGGTAAGGGCTATGCCATCAGTCGCAATAACTCCATTCTTGTCAGTGATGTTCCACAAAAGTATTGATTCCTTCGAGATTCCGACCCTGCTTCCTGCTACTTTTTTCAAGTCGCCGCTTGAGTCTTTTACAAAAACGTCAATGGACGGTGGCGTGTTATCGACCTCAAACTTTGACGCGAATGACGACACGTGGCCCACCAGGTCGGACGTGTCTATGCGCAGCGTGTGCGTTCCCTCGGCGAGCGCACTGGCGTCGATCATTACATCAAAAGTCCCGTTTATTAGTTCTGGGCTGACAGGCTTGTTGCCATCTATTACGTACTTGTAGCCGGCGAGGTTCTCTTCTGTAATTGTAACAGCGATTCTGTGCTCTTTACTGCCGCCGACGAATTTCGGCAGGTCTATTCCAATCGCTGGCGCAGTACTGTCTGGAAGTATTGTTGAGAACTTGGCCTCCACCTGCAAGGGCTCATAAAGGCTGTTTCCGTGGAATACAGTGTTGTGCAGGAGGACCGAGTAAACACCGGTGCCATTGACCGGGACATGAAGTAGAGTGGTGTTCTCGCCGGCGTTCTGGCTGAAGTAGAACGCACCTCCCTCGCTAAATGAAGTGGTGCCAAGCCAGTCGTTGCTGGGCCACCCCGCGAAGGTCTCAAACACTCCTGAGGGCACGCTTGAAGCCACCATCCTGCCGTCGGGCCCATAGGCCATCGCGCTTATGCTGGTCGAGTTGTGTGGCCATGATATTTTCAGAGTCATTGTAGTTATCGTACTGTCCTGGACCGTGAAGTAGTAAGACCTCCAGTCACCGGCGGAGTACCTTGAAGTCATGTCAAATAGGCCACCCACATAGCCGTTTGGTCGCAGGCCAAGACCTTGCTCGGCTGTGTGGGAATCGGGGACAGCAACCACGGGCACGTCTTTTGGCACCGGCTTGCTCGTGACCACGTAACTTACGGGCATCACCATCTGGTGACCCTTTTCATTTGCAGGCACAATAAGTATCGAGCCGTAGTAAATGCCCGGCAAGGTTTCTTCGGCGACATCAATCGTTGCCGTGACTATTTCCTTACTGCTTGAATGAAGCGTGAGGGACAGCTTGCCATCTGTCTCCCCGTCAAGCCTGATTTTGGGGTTTGGTTGTCTTTCGTAAAATTCGATCGTAAGCGTATAGTTCATCGAAGTCGAGTTTATTTGCCTGTCGCCCTGCCAGAATGAAAACACCGTCGGGACTGGGTATATGCCTATCACAGGCGTGTTCTCGAATTTTTCGTTTGGATCCGATATCCTGAGCTCCTGTACTGTGCCCCACGAGCCACCCCTGTTGATCATCGAAGTCTCCGTATACGACACCTTGCCGTCGTCATCGCTGTCGGCCCAGTCGTAGGCATAGAGCGAAGCAATACGAAGGTAGTCGCCATAGATTTCAGTCGTGTTCATGAAGGATTCGAACGGAAAAGTGAGCCTTGCGACCATAAGGTCCGCGTTCTCTGGAATGCCGCCTATTTCATTGATGTTGTAATAGTTTGGATCGTAGCCAAACTCTGTCGAGTTGTGCACAGGGTCCTTTTCAAATGGGCGTGTCGCGTTTTCTATTTCGTACCTGGCTACGAGCTTTTCTATTGAGGGAATGACCTCTATTTCCATGTCCTTTGTTGAGGGATTTTCAATCACGACATCTGTGGACGAAGAGTTGCCCTGTCCGACATAGCCGGCAAACCATCGGCCATCCCTGAATTGTTTGTCAAGCCTTTCCGTTACGCCCTTCCCTCCCTCGATTATGCCAAGCACGGTATCGTATGAGTAGATTGCGCTAGACATTGCCGACAAGACATTTGGAACAGTATCTTCTGTATAGGCAGCAAACTTGCCATTTTCGCTCTCTGCAAGCTCGACTGCAGATAAAGCATCCACCCTGCCGGATCCCTGCACGAACGGGTCGTTCTTCAGGTCAACGGCCGAGGACATCAGTATCGTCTTGACCTCAAACGGGTCGACCTCTTTGCCCTGCCCTCTTAGGTCTTCAATCACAAGCGCCGCTGCACCAGCAACTATCGGCGCGGCCATGCTCGTGCCACCGAAAAGCGCAAACGCGCTGTCGTTGTTCGGGTCGTCGGCAGTCGTCCCAAGGTCTTTTAGGTTCACTATAGTCGGCGTGAATGCGTACGACCCTATAGCCATCAGCTCCGGCTTCGGGTCGCCAAACAACCCCGGTCCCCTGCTGGAAAAATCCGCCACATCATCAAAGTAAGTCGCCGCATTGCCAAATCGCGTGACATTCTGGAAGCCGTCGTAGCCGACATGCACGTTGTTGGTCGTTGCCCCGACAGAGATCGCAAGAGGTGAGGAATTGGGAGTGCCTACAGATCCGTAGCCAAGACCGTTGTTTCCAAGGCTGTTTACAAACAGCGTGCCAGGATAATCATCATCGAGCAGGCCGGGCACCGCAAGGAGCGACGATAGCACCGACATTATGTCGTACCCCGGCCCGTATTGCAAAAGCGGGAACGATGCCACACCCCAGCTGTTGTTGACGATGTCGGCCTTGTGGTAGCCGCTATAGCTCCATGTGCCGTTTTCAAGGTCAAACCCCGACGCGTAGAGCCAGCCGTACAGTGAGTCCCCAGCCCAAAGCGCCTTAACAGGCATTATCTTTGCATCCGGAGCAATGCCGGCAAGCCCGTACTTTGTTCCGTTGGCGTAAATGTCGTACTGCTGCTCGCCGATTGAAGATACAGTGGCAGCAGTGCTGGTACCGTGTCCAGCCAAGTCGTACATCACTCCAAAGTAGTCGCCGGCAGGATCAAGTGGTTTGAGCAGGTCTGCGACGACTACGCCACCGTAGCCTGTCTTCTCTCCTACGGCAGGCTTGGTCTTGTTGCTTACGGCCTGCCATAGGTCAACAACCCTTGCGCCGACCGTCCCAGCGGAAAAGTCAGGAAAGCCATCCTTGTTGTAGTCGTACGTCAGAAATTCATTGCCGCCTCCAAGCTTTATCGGGACGTCGTCTGTAAAGTCAAACGAGGGCTCGACGAACAGGTGTTCTATATCACTTTGCCTTGTCACCAGCCGCGCGAGCTCATTTTGCGTATAGAAATACCACCCGGAGTACATGTCAGGGATTATCGTGTCGTACAATCCGGGCTCCTTGCTATCCACCACGAGCACCGGCACGAGCCCAAACGTAATTGTGCCGAATTGCTGCTGAGTCTGGTAGATTACTCCAAAGTGATAGATGCCGCTCGCGGAGCGGATGTAGTCACTCGGGCTGTGTCCTATTATCCAATCGACCCTTGCGGTGGCGTTAACAATCGGCGTGCCAAAAAAAGGATAGAGCGAGTTGTATGTGGGGATGTTGCCATGTGACGTATGGAGGAAGACTGTGCCAGTTTCGTTGACGTAGACCCAAGACGTGAAATTTTCTGGCAGGTTTTCTTCTGTGTAGCCGCCGTCCACCACCCTGCCAGACGAGTCTGTCTTGGCAATGTAGGCCGCCCTTGTCAGCACGATACCTTGCCCATCTGCGTCCAACATTATCGGCATGCCGTTTTCGTCCCTTGCCAGAGCATGTGTCATGTCCGGGTTGGAAAAGTCGGTGCCGGTGTCTACTATGGCCACGGTCACGCCGCTGCCGGTAATGTTGTATTTGTCGGCAACTTCGTCAGAGCCTATTATTGACGAGCCTGAGAGCCTTCCGGGGCTACCTATTTGATCTTTCCTAAAATCAAACTGGAGGGGAGAGTCGGCTGCGTATGAAAAGCCGAGGTTTGACGGAGGCGGAGATTGCGATATCGCCACACCCATAAGCGGCTGCCCGTTCTTCATCGACCCTCCCAAGCCCACGACATGTGCACTGTTTGCAAGAGCCGCGACGTTCCCAGAGCCGTAGACTAGCGTCCTACCGGGGCTGCCATTATGTTCTATTTTGCCAAGATCGATAACTCCAAAGTCCGTCCTGATCGTGTTCTTGTCGGCATTCAAACCATTGGTGGCTATCAAGTCCCGCCCCTCCAAGTATGGCAACGACTTGGAAGACGCGGTGAGCGGGCCGGATTCCTTGACTGACAGCGAATACGCCGGCACCAGTAGAGAAGTGGTTATCAAGAGGAATAAGGCGAGGCAAAAAACTCTCCCAAGCATATAGTACGCTATTGTTATAGAGGATTATTCTTGGTTATTATGATTTCTATTGGTAAAAGTTGGAAAGCGGCTCTGTTTTACAAGAACGGCATATAAAGGATCCCGCCATTCTGAGTTACTTCAGCAAGTCATCGTAGTTGCCGGCCACAACATCTGCAAAGACGTCTTTGGCAGGCTTGCCCTCAACCTTGACCCCCATGCTGACGCATGAGCCGATGACTTCCTTGACTGCACCCCTGACATCCTTGGCGTACGAACCGTCGATTTTCATCTTGGCTATCTTGACCGCACTTGCCATAGTCAGGTCGCCGGCATAGTTCGTGCCTGCGGTGCCTGAGCCCTTTGGTATACCTGCTTCTTTGGCAACCAAAGCAGCAGTTGGCGGTATGCCTACTTCGATGGTGAACTTTTTGGTCTCAGAGTCAACCTCGACCCTGACTGGCACCTTCATTCCAGGAAAGTCTTTAGTCTTTTCATTAATGGTATTTACAACCTGCAATACGTTGACACCCATAGGACCGAGAGCCGGACCTAGAGGCGGCCCTGCACTGGCTTCACCCCCGCTTACCAACGCGGAAATGGATTTCTTGTCTCCCATACAACCAAGTAGTGGATTTTCCTAAATTATAATCCTTGCTCCCAGTATCGCCCCTTCACATGTTTGACCATGTTTGACACCTTTTTAAACCCGTGTCGTCTGTAAATGCAAAGATGTCAGATCAGCAGCCCAATGAGGGGGTTGGGTCCTTATTCTTCGAGCTTGCCGGCAACCTTCGCTTCTCGATGCTGACAAAGCTGAGCCAAAGGAACTATCGATTATCCCAGCTAGCGTCTGAGCTGGACGCTACGATGCAGGAGGCTCACCGGAACATGACCCGCCTAATCGACTCGGGCTTGGTGACTAAGGGCAAGGAAGGTGAGCTCGTGCTTACTTCTTATGGCAAAACGATTGTCACGATAATCCCGAGCTATGATTTATTGTACCGCAATAGGGACTTTTTCCTTGATCACGGCCTCGGTGACCTCCCACCGAAATTCGTCCAGAGAATGGGCGCGTTCCAGAACTGCGAAATAGTGCACGGCGTCATGGCTATTCTGCAGCGGTGGAAGATCCTTTACTCAGAATCTGAAAAATTCATCAGGGAGATAATGGCGCAAGTGCCGCTAGACCTTATCGAGACTGTGAGCAGCAGAGTGGAAAGCGGTGTGAAATTTTCTTACATATTTGCAAGCAACGCGGTTGTGCCAAAGGGCAGGACGCAGCTTTTGCAGAAGATCGGTTGGCGCAATTTCATCAGCAAAGGCCTAGTCGAGCGCAGGATGTTGCCGGAAGTTAAAGTGATGACTATTTTCAATGAAAAGCATGGGTGTGCACTTTTTCCCAATATGAAGGGCGAGCCGGATCTCAACACGATGTTTTACGGAGAGGACAGGGAATTCCGTGAATGGTGTGCAGATTTGTTCAACTACCAGTGGGAGAATGCCGAGCCGTTTGACGAAAGTAAGCTGAAACACGAAGTCTAGATCAGGTTTTTATACGCCAGACTTCATTCAATGCTATGCCAAAAGCCTTTGTTCTCATGAATGCAGAACTTGGAAGTGAGGATTCTCTTGTTAATGACCTGAAGAAACTTGATAGCGTAAAGGAAGTTTATCAGGTTTACGGCGTCTACGACATTGTGGCACAGGTCGAAGCAGACACGATGGAAAAAGTGAAAGAAACGATCACATGGAAGCTACGAAAGCTCAATGGCGTCAAGTCCACTCTGACAATGATAGTGATGGAATAGTCAGGCAGCGCCAAGTTTGAGAGGAACATGGCGATTGCCACTTCCCTTACCTGGCCGCCAAGCGCAAGCATGTAAATTGGAATTATGGTAGATAGACCGTTTGAGCTAGCGTTCATTGGCACAAGGTACCAAGACCACTTGCGGCTAGCTAGCAAGAGGGAAGCTTGCAATACTACTCTGCTTGGACAATTTCTTAATTTGATTCATAAACTTCGTATGGTACATAATTATGACAACAATCTCCATTATTGTCAGGATCGCAACTTTAATCAACCAGTTAAACGAAGACAGGCGTGTTGGGACTGTTTGGGAAAAAAGCCAATGAACAGAAGGTGTGGAAGTGCCAGCACTGCACCATGACCTTTGACGACAAGGAGAGGATGAAGCGTCACATGAAAAAGGCCCATGGTGAGAAGGGCGGTGACATGCCAAACATGAACCCTTTTGGCTTTTCGTAGCGCAAAGACTTATTTCTTGTCACTACATCCTACAATTGGAATCGGGACAAGCATGTTTCCAATCCACGATGACACAGAGCGTGTGCATGGAAGGCCGTACCTGAACTATGGCATGATTGCCATAAACGTCATCGTTTTTGTCTGGGAGGCGTCGGTTACTAGTTTCTTTTCAGACGGTCCGGCAGTCGAAGAAATGTTCATGACCTACGGCGCGGTGCCAGACAGACTGGTCAATGACTTTCCGGCAAGTGCGCCCACCATTCTCACATCAATGTTCATGCACGCAGGCATTGCCCACATAGTTGGCAATATGATCTTCTTGTTTGTCTTTGGCGACAATATAGAGGACAAGTTCGGTAGGATAAAGTACATCCTGATATACGTTGGTTGGGGAGTAGCCGCGGCCCTTGCTCATAGCGCTTACGCAGTTTCAACCGGTGGCGGAGAAATCCCGGCAGTCGGTGCATCGGGCGCGATTTCCGGCGTCCTTGGAGCATACATGGTCATGTTCCCAAGGGCCAAGATCTTTACGGTCATAGCGGCGTTCTTCCTATATACCGTGCGAATACCTGTTCTAATTTACATCCCCTTATGGTTCGCAATGCAGGTGATTTTCGCAGTGCTAGGCCAGTTGGGACCGTCTGGCGGTTCCGGTGTGGCATACCTTGCGCACGTTGGTGGTTTCGTCGCCGGCGTTGCAGCCGGCTTTGCGTGGAGGATCCTGCCCGACTCGATCAAGTACAGGGAAGGTACTGCTATTGCAGGAGGGTCCAAGCCGGCGTTCAGAGGGCCGATGTTCAGAAAGGCACGGCCTAGGATCGAGGACGTAATAACAGTCGCGCCAGAGGTCATAGAGGGCCCGGACTATTATGAGGTAATCGCTGAGATCCGCGGCGTGTCAGACGCCTCCGACATTAGTGCAAGCTATGACGCCGACAGCAGACAGATAAGAATAGTAGCCCACGGCACGAGAAAGTACGAAATGTCTGCCAAGCTGCCAGCGACGGCGGGCAACCCTGTGGTGAAATATATCCAATACCTCAATGGTATTGCCCGCATCAGGCTCACGAAATAACATTAGTGCCTTGCAGCAAATTTAAAATATCCCACAAAGGCCCATTAAATTTACAATTTTAGGAGGAATATGAGAAAATGTCAATACAACAGGGATCGGCTGGAGGTGTTCCAGTGTTAATCTTGAAGGAAGGAGCCTCGCAGACAAAGGGTCGCGACGCGCAAAAGAACAACATCACTGCTGCAAAGCTGATAGCCGAGATAGTCAGGAGTTCTCTCGGCCCAAGGGGCATGGACAAGATGCTTGTCGATACCCTTGGCGACGTGACAATAACAAACGACGGCGCTACAATACTGAAAGAGATCGATGTGCAACATCCGGCTGCAAAGATGATGGTGGAAATAAGCAAGGCCACAGACAACGAGGTTGGGGACGGCACGACCTCCGTGGTGGTCCTTGCCGGCGCGCTGATTGAAAAGGCCGAAGAACTGATCAACAAAGACGTGCACCCGACAATCATCGTCGATGGCTATAGGAAGAGCGCGACAAAAGCAATCGAGATATTGAATAGCATTGCGCAAAGAATAGTTGGCAACGAAAAGGAAGAGCTGATAAGGATCGCCAAGACATCGATGCAGACAAAGCTGGTGTCAAAGGATGCTGACGAAATTGCGCAGATTGTTGTCAACGCCGCCACTTCGGTAGCTGAGAAGACTGATTCCGGCTTCCACCTGGACATCGACGACATCAAGGTAGAGAAGAAGGCGGGTGGCAGCATGCGTGACACAAAGCTGATCAAGGGCATAGTGCTTGACAAGGAAGTCGTGCATGGTGGCATGCCAAAGAGGATCCAGCAGGCCAAGATCGCTCTCATCAATTCTGCTCTGGAGATAGAGAAGACAGAGTTTGACGCAAAGATAAACATCAGCTCGCCGGACCAGATGAAAATGTTCCTTGAAGAAGAAAATCGCATGCTAAAATCAATGGTTGACAAGATCGTTGCAAGCGGCGCCAACGTAGTTGTGTGCCAGAAAGGCATTGATGACATTGCGCAGCACTACCTTGCAAAGGCCAACATTCTTGCAGTAAGGCGCGTAAAGGAGTCTGACATGACCAAAATGTCCCGCGCAACCGGAGCCCGGATTGTAAACAACCTTGACGACCTGGCAGCTAAGGACCTTGGCTCTGCCGAACTAGTCGAAGAGCGCAAGGTAGAGACAGACAAGTGGGTGTTCATTGAGGGATGCAAGCACCCCAAGTCAGTGACTATCCTGATAAGGGGTGGATCACAGAGGGTTGTCGACGAGGCCGAGAGATCAGTGCATGACGCGCTGATGGTGTCAAAGGATGTCCTTGAGAAGCCGGCCATAGTAGCAGGAGGAGGAGCTCCAGAGGCCTACGCTGCGTCAAAGCTCAGGGAGTGGGCAAGTACCCTCTCTGGAAGAGAACAGCTGGCCGCGGAGAAGTTTGCGGAAGCCCTAGAAGTGATACCGCTGTCGCTTGCAGAGAACGCAGGCATGGACCCGATAGACACGCTCACCGAGCTCCGATCAAAGCAGAGCAAGGGAAGCAAGTGGACCGGAGTCGATGCAAGGAACGGCAAAATTGCTGATATGAGCAAATTGGATGTCGTTGAGCCGCTTGCAGTCAAGGAGCAAATAATCAAGTCCGCCACAGAAGTAGCATCGATGATCCTGAGGATCGACGATGTCATTGCATCAAGCAAGTCCAGCGGCCCACCTGCGCCACCTGGCGGAATGGGAGGCATGGGCGGCGGCATGCCCGGTATGGGCGGAATGGAGATGTAGGGTCTCCACCCCTTACTTTTTCAGTTCTAGGGCAATCACTTCTTTCACCCAGCTCCCGGTTTCCTGCATAGTTGATAACTTCTGAAGAAAATCCTGCCAAGAAATGCTGCCGTATGCGTTAACCCACGCCTTGTAGTGATTTGTTACGCTGTCAAAAGCCTGTTTGTGGTAAAGGCAGTATTCGCTGTCTTTCAATGTTATTCTATGGCAAGCGGTGCACTTCTTAGTCATGGAAGGTTTATTTAGAGTCTGGATTTTAAGGGTTATAACAACGTCATGCTTGCTAGCTCTTCAAAAGTTGTATGGATAGTTGCAGTAGGGTACTTGGCATTCTTTTTCGCACTCGCATCGGGCATGATCAACGCGATAATTGAGGGAAGGAACTTGGGTGGCTTTGTGCTCCCGACTCGCTCTGCCCAAACGATTGGCGAGACGGTCGTCATTACGCTGATACTTTTCATCGGCATGGCCGGCACTTTCATGCTCTACAACTCAGGAAGGTCGACAGACCCGAAAGTACAGCAAGCGCTTCTTATTGCAGGCTTTGGAGTGCTTGGCATTGCCCTGCTTCTCGGATTCATACTCGTAAATATCAAACTGTGATCAGACAGTTCCTGTAGATGACCTGTGTTCCTGCCGGTATAGATTCATGGTCTACTATCGTGAGCGCAAGATTGTTTTCTATTCGCTCGACGCTCAGCCTCGCTGCGCTCTTGCGCTGGAGCAATCTCCGGCTGGCTGGCGACTGGACCCAGCCGCCATAATTCCTGTAGCGCAGCATGCTTGTTGCAAGCACCGGAATGCTCTCGTCCATACCGCGCCTGACGAGTAGCATTAGCAATACAGAAAGTAGATGGTTCAGGCCGCCTGTCCGCTCCCGCCCGCTGAAGAGGTTGTAAAAGCTATTGACAGAGTCAAATATCACAAGCGAGCTTGCAGTCATTGATTCAAGCATCTCCTTTACCATCGGAACAAGACGACCTTCAGAAGGAAGATAAATGTCGATGCTATCTGCCCGAACAAGTCCGGCATTGAAATACGCTGTAAAGGTAGTGTCAAGGTCAACATATGTCACCTTCCCAAACTGCGATACAAGATGCGCGACGAAGCATAGCTTCGCGTACGGGTCACTGAACATCAGTGTATTTAAACCACGTGTGCTCAATAACTTGTCGGACAATTGGGGCTCTATTGCATGAGGTTGGATATATGAGTGACATTGACGATCAAATAAGGCGCGACTTTGCGGTAATAAAAAAGACAATATACATGAACAATGGTGCTATTGCTCCGACGCCCTTGTCGACGATCAAGGCCGTGACAGATTTCATGTTGAAATGCTCTGAATCCGGCCCTGATGCACCTCAGACTTCTGAATATATCACGTCATTACTTAACGAGCTGCGAACAAGGGTGGCGCACCTGATAAACTGCGACCGCGACGAAGTGGTGCTTGTCCAGAGCACGACTGAGGGGCTAAACATGGCGGCAAACGGCGTGAGTTGGAAACAGGGGGACGCGATCGTGGTCAGAGGTGGCAGGCACGAACACTATGCCAACTACTTGCCCTGGGTTTCGCTCTCGCATAGGAAAGGAGTGCATTTGAAGGAGCTTGCCATAGATGAGAATGGTTACTTCGACTTCGGCGACCTTGAAAAATTGATCAAGGGCACACGACTTGTGACGATGAGCCATGCGCTGTTCAATACCGGCGCCATAATGCCGCTTGAAGAGGTCGGCAGAATTGCACAACAAAATAACGCGCTGTTTTGCGTTGACGCGGCCCAGAGCGCCGGCACGATCCCAATTGATGTGAAAACGATGGGCTGTCACCTTATGGCGTTCCCCGGCTTCAAGTGGCTCTGCGGACCGACTGGGATAGGCGTCTTTTACTGCAGCAAAAAGGCATCTGAAATGCTCTTGCCGCAAGCTATTGGAATCGAGTCAGCCACGCTGTCAGAACAGAACGTCATCTCTTACTTTGATATGCCAGCCAAATTCCAAGCCGGATTTCGGAACTACCCCGGGGCTGCTGGTCTTGAAGCCTCTCTGAGGTACATACTTAGGATAGGCCTCAAGAGCATCAGGAAAAAGAATATGAAGGCGGCGGGAATCTTGCGTGACGAAATAGGCAGGATCCCGGATGTCAAGTTGTACGGGCCAGACGACGAAAATAAACGGACGTCTATTGTCACTTTCACGGCGTCGACTGATTCATCCATTTTAGTAAAAAAGCTGGAACAGGACAGCATAATATTTGCTGCAAGGGATATCGGCGGTGGAAAGAAGGCGGTAAGAGCAGCGCCCCATTTTTTTAACAGCGAAGAGGAAGCAGAAACTGCTGCAAACTACGTCAAGAACTTGCTTCGATGATTATTTCTTTTTTTGCTCGCCCTGTCCTTCAATCACAATCATTGTCAACGTTGACCTGACTTTGTCGATACGTCTGACGTGCCACGTTATTGTTTCGCGCAGCTTGTCCATTGAATCTGATCTGATTTTGGCGATGATGTCATATACTCCATAGACCCCAGAAACTTCAACAGCTTCTGGCAGTTTTTTGATTTCGCGGATAATTTCTTCTTCGGAACCGAGGTCGCAGTTGATAAGAACATATGCTGTTGGCATGTGGAATCATGGTTCTGTAAGTAATTAAACAGATCGTATTACCCCTCTCAAGCAGAGTTATTAATGCCATTCTGGTTCTAAAAATCGGCGTATGAGAGTGATCGATCTTACAATGGTAATTACCCCCTCTATTCCGGTCTTCCCCGGCTCGCCTCACCCCTCCTTTATTCCGTGGTCGAGTTTTGACTCTGACGGTTACGACTCTGAGGCGATGTTCATGAGTACGCACACGGGCACACATGTTGATGCCCCTTCGCACTTTGCTCCAGGCCTTGCAAGCATTGACATGATCCCAGCAAGCAGGCTCGTCTGCAACGCTGTCCTGATAAAGACACCCAAGCGCGCAAACCAGCTGGTAGAGCTTGAAGATCTTGAAAATGATCGGGTAAGAGAAGGCGATACCGTGGTAATCGCGACAGGCTGGGAAAAGCGTGTCGCACGCAGCCAGTATATGACTGAAAACCCAGGGCTCTCAGAGCAAGTTGCGAAATATCTGGCGAGGAAGAAGGTCAATGCGGTTGCAATTGATGGCCCCAGTATAGACGCGGGGATTGACAACAAATTTACTGCTCATAATATCTTGCTGCCGCGCAATATATTGGCCGTCGAGAACCTCTGCAATGTAAGCAAGTTATCAAGAAGCCGGTTCACGCTAATAATTAGTCCGCTCAAACTTGGAGGCGCAACAGGATCGCCTGCACGCGCGCTTGCACTGGTGTAGAAACGTGTCTTACTACTATACAGTCCTATAGAGACAAGATAAAGAACTACATTGCAACAACCTTTTTAGAGCAAGCACTAAACTCATGCCCATGGAGTTGGAACGCCCACGAAAAATGGAGCTCCTGCATACGCCCAAGTCAGACCTGCTGAGGCTCATGAGGGAAAATTCCCTGACTGATGATGAGGTCGTCTTTCTGTACGGATCAAACAAAGTGGCTACAGCCGACATCAGGATGAACGCGCCGACGATCTGTGACAAGCTGCTAACGATGTTCTTGCGCAAAGCAGTAAAGCACACAACTATCCCCCCTATGACTGCGTAGATTTTTCTCCTTCTACAGCTGTCGAACCATGTCGGGATCAATATGCAAGTCTGTTAGCATCGTGGTAACCTATGCCAGCAGGCGTCAGGTTTGGCTCGTCGTCTGGGAATGGGTGGCACTATCACAAGCTCTCTGCAGACTACTGAAGCGACGATGACCATCGCGAAGAGAGATCTCTTCGTAAATTGCACATGTAATGATGGAATTCGTGTTTTCATCGCGTAGCATTGATATACCATTAAATTATGCTACGTAGGAGCGTAAATTGCTCTGGGCCCGTAGCTCAGCCAGGTAGAGTACCGGACTTTTAACTTTCATAGAAAGAAATCCGGCTGTCTCGGGTTCGAATCCCGACGGGCCCGCTTCTATTCAATCATCGTAACGGGCGACACGTGCTCGTATATTGGGAACAAAACTGTAAATGTTGCTCCCTTACCGTTCTTGTTATTCATTGCCTTTATGATCGCTTTGTGAGCTTCAACTATTGACTTTGTAATGAATAGTCCAAGCCCTGTTCCTCTCTCATTCTCATTTGTCCTTGTGACAAATTTGCTAAAGAGTATCGGTAGGATCTCTTCCGGGATGCCTGTTCCATTGTCTACCACTTTTACTTCCACCAACCCATTGTCACGGTCAGTATGAGTTCTTATTGTGATAGTACCATTCTTGGCAAACTTTATGGCATTGTTAATGATATTTAGAAATGCTTGCATTAGACGGTGCTCGTCTCCCAGAATCTTAACACGATCGTCATCGAGGTCAATATTGATAGTGATAAGGTCATCTTGACTACAGAACTTGGTAGACGAGGATACTACTTCCTCGACTAATTGCGAGACATCAAGCGGCTTCATATCATATGTAAAAGTTCCACTTTCAATCTTGCCCACGTCCAGCAAATAGGTAGCCATCTCGGCCAACTTTTTGACTTCAGATGCAATAGTTTTCCATGCTTGTTCACTGTTAATCAGACCTTTCTCGGCAAGCTGCACTGAGCCCAAAATGAGCTGAATTGGAGTTCTGAGCTCGTGTGCCGCAATCATGATAAAGTCAGTCTTCATCGCATCAAGCTTCCGCAGTTTTGTGTTCGCATCAGATAGCTCTTTATTCCTGGTTGCAAGTTCTTCGTTGATCTTCTGCAGGTCCTCACTCTGGTTTACCAGTTTTGCGTTTGCCTGTTGTAGAATCTTTTCCTTTTCGATAAGCTCGTCGTTAACCCGCTGCAGGTCAAATGTCTTCGTCCTGATTCGCTGGGTGAGGTTGTTGTCGAGTTCAATCATTCTTTTTCGCATAACTTCAAATGCCATGATTAATTGTGACAGCTCATCAGTGTTCTTGAATTTTCCTTTGGTTAGGGCAGCATCATAAATCTGAACAGCAAAATTACCTTTTGTAATCTGCTCTGCGCCTTTTGCCAGTTTCTTCAGAGGATTCAAGATGATTAGTGCTATCAGTATCCCTAGGACTGCCATTGCCGAAGCAAAGATGATCATAACTCTCTGCAATAGAAGGATCTGAACGGCACCTAGTTCAAGTGATAATAGGTAATAGGCAGTTGTGCTTCCGAGGACCATGAAGGTTACCAAAAAGCTAGCAGCGATCTTTGATGCGATTTTCATAATTTTTCCTCCTAGACATGCATAAAGAGCTGGTATTTGCCCCCGACTGTTTGGAAGTATTTCTGTGCTAAACCTCTGTGTATGTAACTGGTACTACAACCGGCACTTACCTGTAATATGAAGAAAAGGGGTACCGGGATTTTGCGCTTGGCTCAAGCGAAAATATTTCTTTCACGGTAAGAGTCCACACCTTTTTTGGTTTCTCAAAGATTCCAAATTCCTTGAGTTTGGTCTCCGCCTGAGAAATCAATTTGGGGTCACTTAATCCTTCAGCTTCACCCTTGAGCTGGTAACCCCCCTGCGTGTCCCTGTCAAATACAGCGGCAGTCACTTTAGGCCACGCATTGGTATTATGAAACGTCTTATTTTCGAAGGCGTCTGCGAAAAGTAGCTTTTCGTTCTCCAGTATGCCGAGGACGAATCTAGGAGAGATGTTAGGTATCCCGTCGGCACTGACGCTACCGACAAGGACGATGTGTTCCTGCTTTATTATCAGTCGTATGATGTCTTCATTGATTTGAACCAACTTGCTACCAGATGGTTTTACGGTGCAAGGGGTTAAAAGTTTTGTACAGTAAGGCAATATCGAGCACCTAGCGGAGAGAAATCAATAGCATTAGAAGCTATTGTACGGGATTCAGTAGTTGATAACATACCGATCTGATCTGAATTGCGACTAGATTGTTCTTCCTTTTTGGAGTTTTTTCAGCCCATGAAGTAGATCCTGCACTTGTTGGTGTGTAGGATTCAGATCCTTAACATCTTTAACCCTGACATTTAGCTTTTCTAGCTCCGTATAAATTCCCTTGTCCTCTACAAGCTCCACAAAGGGATCGAGCTCAAATGGCTTTTGGATAAGCTCGACTACTTGCTGTAGTGTTTTGACAGAGTCCACTAGCGTGTCAAGAACGTAAGCGGATGCAAAAAGGATCCTCTGCTTTGGCTCAATCGCGAGGATTTCCTTAGCAACTTCCATTCCATCCTTTTTCGGCATGCGGTAATCCAAGATTACTGCGTCAAATGGCGGTCTTGATATCTTGGATTTGTGAGATGATTCTTGATGCTCAAGCTCCTTGTAAAATTCATCGAGGCATTGTTCCCCATCGTGCGTGACCACTACATCGTGATTCCTGTCTCTTAGGGCAAGTTCGTACTGCATTAGTATGTCGGACTCATCCTCAGCTATCAGAATCTTCATCTAGGCATCAGCTAATTGTTCTCACGTATAGCCTAGAGCCTGTTAGAATTTTTACATACATCTGGCTTAAGATCCACGCAGACCAAGCGAGAACACACGATGGAAATTCCGTCGCAAGGGATTCCCCGTTACAAATGCGAATCAACATCAAAAAACCCCGGATTTGAATCATGATAGGGACAATTTCCTCTTTTTCCTCTATAGGGAACAAGATATTTCAGAATATTGATGTTGACAGTGTGACAAAAGTTCGAGTCGAAATTTGCGACCTTCATCAGCAGAGGCGCGGGCACACATGGAAAAAGTTCGAAGAGGAAATGAAAGCTCCTACGGCTGTAGAATGTGGTTGTGACGCTATTTCTCTTTTGCTCAAAATTGTGATGTGGGAACGGCCGGTCTTTGATCGCAATTAGAAGCATCAGTAGAATAATATAATGCGTGCCAACGACAAACACTAATGCCCGCCAGGAAATGGCTTGACAACCAAGTATCGTTATCTCCAGTAAAGAACGAAACTATTGCAGTCATAGGTTACGGCATCCAAGGGCGCGCTCAGGCGTCAAACATGAAGGACTCTGGCCTCAAGGTCATCGTCGGCCTCAGGAAGGGAGGCAAGACATGGAAGCAGGCCGAGGCAGAGAACCACGAGGTGATGGAAGTAGCCGAAGCGGCGGAAGCGGCAGACATTATCCACATTTTGATTCCGGACATGGAGCAGGCCGACACGTACAAAATGGAAATTGCAAAATACTTAACAGAAGGAAAGGCGCTATCATTTTCGCACGGCGCGGCAATCCACTGGAAATGGATTGTGCCGCCAAAGAACGTGGATGTCATTATGGTAGCTCCAAAGGGCCCTGGCCAGCGCGTCCGCGAGCTCTACCAAGAAGGATTTGGGACGCCGTCGCTTGTTGCCGTTTACCAGGACCATAGGGGCAAGGCGTGGGATCGCGTTCTTGCGATGGCAAAGGCAATAGGAAGCACGCGACCCGGTGTATTGCAGACGACGTTTAAGGAGGAGGTAGAGACGGACTGGTTCGGCGAACAGGTTGACCTCTGTGGGGGCGCCCATGCGATGGTGATGAGCGCCTTTGAGACGCTAGTCGAGGCCGGATACCAACCAGAGGTCGCGTATTTCGAGTGCGTGCACGAACTAAAGCTAATCGTGGATTTGATCCAGAAATATGGTATCACCGGCATGTACAACCGCGTGAGCGAAACGGCAAGGTATGGAGGCCTAACGCGAGGCCCCCGCGTCGTGGACAAGGAAGCCAAGAAAAAGATGAAAGAAGCGCTAAAGGAGATCCAATCTGGCGAGTTTGCCGAGGAATGGGTAAGCAAGTACAAGAAGGAGGGTAAGAACTCGTTTGCGCGTTACATGAAGGAAATAGAGAACCACCAGGTGGAAAAGGTGGGCAAGGAGATGCGCAGGATGATGTGGCCTGACGCGCCTGAAGTCTAAGTACTGTTACCGGCTTGCATGATGAAGTTGGCATATGATTCTTGCACAATATTCTCTGGATAATCTATCTGTAAGCAATCTATTGGGCTTATTGTCTGGCCACAATATAGTGATTATGCAGGCAAGATAATTCGTAATTTTGGCATCTAATTGTGCTTTTGCTGCATGCGTTCCGTGATGTGCTTGATTATTACGGCAAGTGGGGTGCCGGGACCAAAGTTGCCAGTCACGCCTTGCTTTTCAAGTTCCTTCCTGTCGCTTTCGGGGATTATGCCGCCGCCAACAATAAGGATGTCGCTAGCGTCTCTCTCCTTCAGCAGGCGTGCTACCTTCGGGAACAACGTGAGATGGGCGCCATTAAGCAGGCTCATTGCCACCACGTCGACGTCCTCGTCTACGGCCATACTTGCTACCTGCTCTGGCGTGCAGAACAATCCCGAATAGATGACCTCCATGCCGGCGTCACGGAATGCCCTGCATATGACAAGCGCCCCTCTGTCGTGGCCATCCAGCCCAAGCTTGCTTACCAGGACGCGTATTGGTTTCTTGTGTTGCTGTTGTTGTTGTGCCGACACTACATTTTGGGATTGGCCTTTCTGCTTAAAATATTTATTCAATGCCGGAATGACAAGTAAAGGCCAATGTGTAGTACGCCTAGATGCTCCAAGGTCTAGGCTTCTATTGTTGCGGTCTTCCCCTTCTTACCGTCATGAGACCAATTAGTCCTGCGGCAGCAGCTTTGAAGCCAACAATGCCAGCTTCGTGTCTGTCGAAACCAATGCTCTCAATAGATCCAAACTGGACCAAGAAAATCACGTTCAATGTGTTGGCAAGGCTCTGTATGACATGCTAATCCTGCATGTTGTAGAAAAGGGACGTGTTTTGGGTTCTGCATAGTGATAAATACAAAAGCTGTCATGCTAATGCATGGCTTCGCTATCTAGAGAAGTCGAGGAGCTCATGGAAAAAACTGTGAGGGAGCAGATCAACATCTACAAGCAGCTGCGGGAACAATTGGTTCGTGAGGTTGTTAGGTACCGCATAGAAGGCAGCGAAAGGCTCGCTAGCATTATTTCCGAATCACTCAAAGAGTAGAGAAGAATTCGTTAATATTGTACGCACTACAAATAATCGAATGTGCTTCCCATAGTAAAGGGGCTGCTGGCAGGCGAACGGCGTGCCCTTGCGAGGGCTATTTCCATTATTGACAACGATGAGTCCGAGTCCCGCGAAATAATAAAGCAGATCTTTGGTAAAACTGGTGACGCAAGGACTGTGGGATTCACCGGGCCCGGTGGGGCTGGCAAGAGCTCGCTTGTTGGTAAGCTAATACCCGAATGCCAGGCCTTGGGATACAAAGTCGCGATCCTTGCAGTAGACCCCACAAGCCCGGTGACGGGCGGCGCGATTCTGGGCGACAGGGTCAGGATGCAAGATAACCTCGACGACGAAAAGGTGTTCATGAGGAGCATGGCATCGAGGGGTGCCGTAGGAGGCGTGTCAAAATCATTGCGAAATGCCATCAGAATTCTGGACGCGGCAGGCTACAACCTGGTTCTGGTTGAAAGCGTGGGTGCAGGACAATTAGAAATCGAAATATCAAGAGTGGTCGACTTGACGGTGGTAGTATTTACGCCACATACCGGCGACAACGTTCAGGCAGTCAAGGCAGGCCTAACTGAAATCGGGGATATGTACGTGGTCAACAAGGCAGACCTTGAAGGCGCTAATACGCTATATCTAACCATACTTGATCTGATTGGGGACACGGAACGGAAGCCGGTGGTGCTCAAGACATCTGCCAAGACGAAAAAGGGCGTCCGTGAATTAGCCAAGAATATTGATAAATTACTAAAAGAAAAGAGCATTAATTATAAAGAACGCGGGAGAAAGATGCTCGAGGACGAGTTGAGAGATATGGTTTTGAATGCGGTCGAGAAAAAGGCTTCCATTATGCTTGCGAGCAGCAACAAATATTCAGAGTTTGTCGACAAGTTAACCAAGAAAGAGATCGACCCTTATGCGGCGGCCGAAGAGCTGGCCGCTGGCCTGTTCGGGTGAACAATATGACAAAACCAAACGAGAAGTTCAAGACGGATTCCAACATACCGGTCAAGCGGGTTTACAACAAGAAAGATCTTGTAAAGTATGACGGCCGCCATGAAGGAGAGCCCGGAAAATATCCCTTCACTCGCGGCCTGTATCCAAATATGTACCGCGAGCGCGTATGGACCATGCGCCAGTACAGCGGCTTTGGCAGCGCGGAGGAGACCAGCAAGCGCTTCAAGTTCCTCCTTGACCATGGCCAGACCGGGTTGTCACTGGCATTCGACCTGCCAACTCAGACTGGCAGAGATTCGGACGACTCGCAGTCGGAAGGCGAGGTTGGCAGGACTGGAGTTGCGATCAGCTCAATCAAGGATATGATGACCTGCTTTGACGGGATACCGCTTGACAAGGTCAGTACGTCCATGACTATCAATTCTACTGCTTCGACATTGTTGTCGCTTTACATTACAGTTGCCGAGTCGCAGAGTGTGTCACCGGACCAGCTCAGAGGAACTACGCAGAACGATATCCTGAAGGAATACATTGCGCGCAACACCTACATCTATCCACCTAAGCCATCAATGCGGCTTATAGGTGACATGATCGAATACTGTTCTAAAAAAGTGCCACAGTGGTACCCTATCAGCATATCCGGCTACCACATGAGAGAGGCGGGCTGCAATGCGGTTCAAGAGCTTGCATTCACATTTACAAACGCGATTGAATACATCGAAACCTGCACTGCGAGAGGCATGAAGGTTGACGACTTTGCCCCTCGGCTTTCGTTCTTTTTCTGCTGTACCATGGAGTTTTTTGAAGAGATCGCCAAATTTCGAGCTGCAAGACGCATTTACGCAAGAATAATGAAGGAAAGGTTTCATGCAAAGGACCCCAAATCAATGCACTTGCGCTTCCATGTTCAGACATCCGGTGAGTCACTGACGGCTCAGCAGGTCGACAACAACATTGTCAGGGTTGCCACTGAAGCGCTTGCCGCCGTGCTTGGTGGGTGCCAGTCACTGCATACTAATTCAAGGGACGAAGCACTCGCATTGCCTACCGAGGAGTCGGTCAAGGTGGCACTTAGAACCCAACACATAATAGCGAGCGAAACGGGCGTCATCAAGACAGTAGACCCAACGGCAGGCTCGTACTATGTAGAGCACCTTACGAGCAGGATAGAGGACGAAGTAAACAGGTACCTCAAGAAAATTGATAGGATGGGCGGCGCAATGATCGCGGTGGAGAAAGGCTTTTTCCAGGAAGAGATTAGGAACAATGCCTACCAGTTAAAGAAAGAGATCGACGAAAACAAGCGCGTCATTGTGGGCGTGAACAAGTATAAGGACGCGCAGGACGTCGAACCGAAACTCAACAAGATAGACCAACAGATAGAGAACAGGCAGATCGCCAGACTTAAGGAACTAAGGAGCAGCCGCGACAAGACAAAAGTGGATCACGCACTGTCGCAACTGCAAAACGCCGCTGAAAAGGACGAAAACCTGATGCCGCACATCATCAACTCTGTGAAGAGCTACAGCACACTTGGCGAAATAAGCAGCATCCTCACAACAGTCTTTGGCAGGTACGAGCCCAAGATTTCGTTTTAAGATATCTTAAATAAACCAAAACAATCAAAATATGATGCGGAAATGAGAGTCGACCACATCGCCATAGCCGTAAAAAACTTGGAGGAGGCGGTCATGAATTATCAAAAGATATTGAACGTTGACCATCTTGAAATAGAGGATGTGCCGAACGAAAAGGTCAAGGTCGCGATGTTGATACTGAAGGACACTAGGATAGAGCTGATGGAGCCGACGTCTCCGGACAGCCCGATATCAAAGTTCCTGCAAGAGCGCGGCGAAGGCATACACCACATTGCAATCACAGCAGATGACATCGAAAAAGATATTGCAAGGGCGTCGGCCAACGGCATGAAGATGCTGGGTGGCCTGCGTACAGGCTCGTACGGCCGTCGGATCACGTTCATACATCCAAAGTCGCTCCATGGCGTGTTGACCGAGTTCTGCGAAGCACCGCAAGAGAACGGCAAAGAAGAATAAGCACTTTCCTATCTTGTTCTATATTGCATAACTGCGCGAAGCTTGTCAAGCTCCTGACTGAAAGCGTCGAGAGGAATCGCGCTGACGCATTATTGCTCTCAGGCGGGCTTGATAGCTCCATATTAGCAAGCATACTGCATCCAAAATATTCGGTAGTAGTGGGGTTTGGTTCTGATGCCCCGGACCTTGCCTATGCAAGACAGGTCGCGGAAAAATACAGCAAAAGACATGTCGAAAGCGTCTTTGCTCTGGACAGGATGGCAGAGTTGGTGGAGCAGGTCATACAGGTTTTCAAGACATTTGATCCGATAGAGATCAGAAATTCGGCAGTTGCGCTCGCCGGCATAGAACAGTCTAAAAACGACGGCTATTTAGCAATAATGACAGGCGACGGCGGCGACGAGCTATTCGCCGGCTACAACTATCTTTCCCGATATTATTCTGACATGCAAATGCTCAATTCAGAATTGCGCCGGCTCTGGCACGTTATGCATTTTTCGTCGAAAAAGCTAGGCGAACATGCTCGTGTTGAAGTAAAGATTCCTTTTCTTGACAAAGAGTTTGCTATGTATGCAAAATCAATCGATGCGAGCGAGAAAGTTGGAGATCACGGTGGCAAGAAGTGGGGCAAGTTCATCCTTAGAAAATGCTTTGAAACCACGCTTTGCGACCTTGTGTGGAGGCCTAAGCTCGCCCAAGAGCAGGGTGCCGCCACCGACAAATATCAAGACTTTATTGAAAAAAAGGTAGACGAGCTGACTTTTGCAAGCAAGGTGAAGGCCGCAAAAGAGCAGGAAGGCGTCAGAATTAGGAGCAAAGAACATCTGCACTATTACGCAATTTTCAGGAGCTTCTTTCCACCGCCAGAAGAAGAGGATTGTGAATCGCGCTGTCCGGAATGCCGCGGCTGCATGAAGGGCGGTAGATTCTGCAGAACTTGCGGCGCCTTTCCGGTTATCCCAAAATCACCTTGAATACTTCCCCGGCTTTTTCATAAAGATCCTCCTGCAGCCTTCGCAGCAAAAATAGTAGGTCTTGCCGTGATGTTCGTGGCTCACTGCAAGTTCCTGATCCATTTCAATCCCGCAGACAGGATCAACAGGCACACTTTCCAACGCTAGGGGTTGCGTATTTATTGTTTACCGAAATTCTCATGAAGCAAAACTGACTGACCAGTCAGTTATACTTATTAGGCGGGCACCGATTTCTATAGATGCTTGGCAAGCAAGAACATGAATGATGGGCGAGATGACTCGATCGTTCTCAGAGTTGAAAAGATTGCTAAGGTATTCGAATCCGCGGCAGGCAGGGTAGCAGCCCTGCGCGGACTAAACCTTTCCATAAGTAAGGGAGAGTTTGTTTCAATTGTTGGCCCGTCCGGCAGCGGCAAGTCGACCCTGCTTAATATGATAGGCGCGCTTGATAGGCCAACATCCGGAAGAGTAATCATAAACGACGTTGATGTATTCTCGCTTTCAGATGCTGAGCTCGCCACGATGAGGAATCACCTCATAGGGTTTATCTTCCAGTCGTACAACCTGATAAACAGGACAACCGTCCTCAAAAATGTGCAGCTCCCGGGAATCCTGTCGGGAATGGAAGGCAGCAAGATGGAGCAACGCGCAATGAAAATTCTTGACGTCCTTGGCATCAGTGACAAGGCACATTACAAGCCCACCAACCTGAGCGGAGGTCAGCAACAGAGGGTCGCGATAGCGCGGGCACTCATGAACGACCCCGCGATAATCCTCGCAGATGAACCAACAGGCAACCTCGACACCAAGACAGGGCAAGAAGTGTTCGACCTGCTAAAGATGCTGTCAGGCAAGTTCAGGCGCACGATAGTGATGGTGACACACAACCACGAGCTTGCTGAAGCCACCGATCGGGCAGTCTACATACGCGACGGCATGGTTGAAAAGGAGATCGTATACCATTAATGATGCGTATAACAATAATTCTCCTGTTGTTTGCAGGTTTGATGTTGATCCCCCCTGGTGTGTATGCACAAGAGCGTGCGCCAACCAAGGAGGAGATCATTGCAGCCAACTATAGCGGGCCGGTATACCTTGATTCATTCTGGAGTTCCGGTTCTAGTTCACAAAGCGGCACAAAAGTAGATGTCGGCCCTGGCGACGGCGCTTCCACTCTTGCTGTCGTCCTGATAAACAGAGGCCCGTCTGACATTGCGGGAATCACCGGGCGCCTGTCGCTTCCGGAGGCCTTTAAGGCGACCGGAAAGTCAGCTGGAGCCCCTGCAGTTGCTACTTTCGACCAGATTGCAGCAGTTGGAGACACATTTACCCTCTTTTTCGATGTAGATGTACTGGATACTGCCGATGTTGGAGAATACACTGCGCAATTGTCGGTGGATTATTCTAGATTCTTTGAGACAGGGGCGCCAAGGAACGTAGTGATGGATGTCCCATTCAGAATAACTGGCGAGGTCATCGTGTCCGTAAGCAGGATTTCCGGCAATGAAGGAAATGCGAGCAGCCAGATAATCGCCGGCACGATTGAAGATTATGAATTCAGTGTAGCAAATAAGGGAACAGCTCCCATGACAAATGTCGTCGTAACCATGGAATCCCCTTCAGAATCTGTGAAGATCCTTGGAGATTCGAGATGGACTATTCAGAGGATCGATGAAGACTCGCAGGCAAATTTGGCTACAATTGTCTTTGCGGCAAATTCATTGATTGGAAATCCAGCTTCATTCGATGTGGCAGTCGAATACTCTTCCAACGGGCAATCAAGCACTGAAAATTTTGTCTTGGGAACCTATGTTGCAGGCGAAATTACAATAAGAGCTTATGACATTGCAATAAGCTACATCGGGGGTACCCCCAACATCGTCGGGAGCCTCTTGAACGAGGGCAACACGGTGGCCCTTTTTACCACCATCGAAATTACAGGTGCCGGGAGCCTTCTATCAGACCTGCCGCCCCAGCAATACATTGGCGACTTGGAGGAGAACTCTCCACTGCCATTCAGCATACCGATAGATGTTGACAATAGGACTGGCGAGGGAACGTACCCTGTTTCACTCAAGATAAGCTACAAGGACAACCTGAGGGAGATCCACAAGCTTGACATCAATTCTGAGGTGCGATTCGTACCTGAGCAGCCTAGTGACGAGTCCGCCCAAAACAGCGGAGTGTTCGCAAGCATGCCGGTAGGCATTGGGGCTGCAGTGGCTGCGGCTGCGATCGCTGCAGCTGTGGTATTCAAAAGAAGGAAAAAGGCAGCTCTTAAGCGTACTTTTCAGGCAGGTAAGGACGACGACATCGAGTCTGTGCTTGACAGCCATAACAAGCAAGATCGCAAATGAACATCATCCAGATCTTATCGCTGTCATTCGACGCGCTGAAGGAGAGAAAAGCCAGATCAGCATTAACAGTGCTCATGGTGGTTGTCGGAAGCGCCCTAATGACTGCGCTCAACGGCCTTGGCGCCGGCTTTGGCGCATTCATAGACCAGCAATTTTCTCAGCTGGCCCCAAACATACTTTTCGTGACTAGCGCGCAGGAGAGTAATCAGGGACCACTTGGCGGAGGACCGCCGCCTGCCTCGAAGATCACGCTCAATGAGGCGGTCGTCAACAGGATAAGGTCGCTCCCCTTCGTGGACGACGTCATACAGTCCTATCAGGGCCAGATTACACTCCAGTCAAGAGGTAAGTCTGTAGACACCACTGTCTTTTCAATAGACCCACAAAAGCTCTATGTCATAGCTCCCACTCTTGAATTCGTCGAAGGGTCAAGCATAAGACAGAATGATCCTTCTGCAATACTGGTTTCGGATAGAGTGGCAAACCCGCCCGGCGATGACACACCGTTTGTCACAGTAGGCCAATCGCTGCGCGTGATCTACTCTTTTGTTGATGCAGACACCGGCAAACAGAAAGAAGAATCGAAAAGCTTCGTCGTCAGCGGCATAATGCGTCCTACCGGCAACCCCACCATTGACAACGCAGTTGTCTTTAACAGGATATCAGGAGACGCGCTCTTGAACAAGGCTGGCAAGTACGACTCGCTTTTGGTCGCGGCTGAAGACGGCCAGCACGTTGCCTTCGTGGAAGAGGAGATAAGAAAGCTTTACGGGAACGACATCGGAATCACCACGCCGGAGGCAATCCTAAAAACCATTCAGGAGTTTACGTCAGGCTTCACTTCGTTTATTCTGAGCATTGCGCTTGTCGCCCTGCTGGTAGGAGGCGTTGGCATCATTACTACGCTTTACACGTCGGTAATGGAAAGAATAAGAGAGATCGGGACGATGAAGGCTATTGGGGCACAGAACGGCTTTATTCTTTCACTGTTTCTCGCAGAGGCCATGACGATAGGCGTCTTTGGTGCAACTCTCGGAATAGTACTTGGGATTGCAGGAGGATATGTGCTTGTCGCTGGCTTTGCCTCCCAAGGCCCTGACTCCTCAGGGCTCACGCCGGTATTCCTGCCGACAGACCTCGCTTATGTGTGGGGGCTTTCGGTTGGGCTTTCCATCCTCGCAGGGAGCTACCCTGCATGGAAGGCATCAAGGCTGCCACCGATAGTCGCGCTCCGGAGAGAATAAGAAAGGAGGGCTTTTGCCCTAAACATGATTGCTCAGAAATGCTAGTGTCTTGTCCCATGCGTCGGCTGTTTCCTCCGGCGCATAGTTGTCGCCAGATGGGTTTGCGAACGCGTGCCCAACTCCCTCGTAGATATAGATCTCGTTTGTGACGGCGTTTGCGTCAAGTGCGGCTTTGAACTGATTAACTGTGTCGACAGGAATTGATTGATCTGTAGACCCGAAAATTCCTAGCACAGGCCAAGTAATTTCTGCTAGCTCTGTCTGGTTTGTCACCAGAGTACCATAGTAAATGATTGTAGCAGCCAATGGCCGTTCAGCGTTGAGGGCAAGCTGCAGCGACTGGCCGCCGCCAAAGCACCAACCCAATGAAGCAATCCTCGAGCTGTTTACCTTTTGCAGCGACATAACATGTTCCACTGCCGCGTTCAGGTTGTTAATTGCTTCGTCAGGGTTGTTCCTTACAGAGCCAGCTAGTTCGCCAGCACGGCTTGATTCTGTCGCCACTTCGCCGTTATAGAGATCAACGGCTAGAACTGCATATCCTTCATTGGCGAGCTGCTCTGCCATGTTCTTGATGTTCTTGTTGAGTCCCCACCATTCGTGAATCATGATAACCGCAGGAAGGTTTGTTCCATTCGTTGGATATACTAAATATCCCGTCGCGTTTCCGTAATAGTTAACTGAACTTCGTTCAAGCCTTTCTGGATCGGTGCTGGTAACGTTGCTAGGCATGTCGCCCATCACCATGCCTTCGTGCAGTTCTGCCATCGTTGCCCTTGAAGTTTCAGCGAGCGTTCCATATATCGGACCGGTGCCAAAGTGAGAGTCTAGCTTGTCAGGCCCGACCCACATGGCGATAACTGCACTATTGAATATCTTGATAGTCAGGGAAACCCCAGAGACCGGCCCGTCCCTCATCGTTATAGTCGTCGTCCCCTCAAATACATGTGTGCTGTTGCCTTCCATTGCATCTTTGATTAATGTGAAATTGGATATGACGTGGCCGTGCATCGCAGTTCCGTCTGTTTTGACCATTGCGATCCTAGCCACCAGGTGCGCCGACGGAAGGTCGGAATCGCTTGTACCTGGCCTTAGGCGCAGGACCCAGATTCCCGACTCGATCCATTCAGGGTTTCCGTCGCTGCCAAGCTGGACATTGGCTATCGAGCCCTTCAGCACAGCAGGGTTTGTAATATGCACTGTAGCTTTTGATACTTGTGGCAGTGACATGGCAACGCTGTTTGCTGTCACTGAAAGCAGAAATGCCAATATCAGTATGGAAAGCAGTGTTGGACGCAAATTCATAGTTGCTTATCTGGTCACTGATCATTAAAAATCTTGCAGCGCGGTGATATGGTAGAATGTACAATAATTTTGTGAGAAAACAAAAAGAGAAAAAGCATGCGTCTGGGTTTTCCAGACGCTTGACGAAACCCCTGTTTACGGGATGGATCTGCTGTACAGCTTGCCTTCAAGTGCTAGCTTGTACATTTCGGCCACATATGGGTTCCTTGCAGGTGTTTCTGCACCCAGCTCTACCAGTCTGGCGTAAACTCTGACTACGTAGGCCAGAGCGCCCATGAATGCCACGACGACACCCATGTTAAACATCCAGTGGTTAGGAACTGCGAAGATTTCTTCGACGAACCAGAAGTGCCACATCTCGTTAACACCGATTGTAAACATCGTGGCTAAGTAGCCAATGATGGTTATCTTCAGACCGGTGTTCATCGAGTTGCCTGGACCCCTTAGGATTGGTACCCTTCTGTCGTACATTGCGACAAAGCCCCAACCCAATGGGAGAGCTACAAAGTGGCTGTATAGCCACCAGTGAGCCGGCGTAAATGCGGAGTCTCTGATTGCTGTCTGGTGCAGTGAGCCGTCGACAAAGTTGTCGACTTCTACTGAGGCTGCAATTGAACCCAGCATGATGACCATGATGTAGATCTTTTTCAGTCTCTGGATTTCGACTTCCTTTGGTATCAGTGCTGGCATCTGAGCCATGAGTTAGCTAGGATACTCACCAGTATATTAACTTGCATTTTAGGTTTAGACAACAAATAGTATAAAATATGCACTTATTGCGAAAATTAGGCTAGATATTGTGATATTAGACAAGCCTTAGATACGAAATTGGCCATATGGTCAAGATAGGCAACGTTGCTAATCATATGTGCTTAGCAGATACATTTACACAGAAATAATACAGGCAGCTCAGTCAAATGCCTTCTCTTCATAGCTTCAGAATTAACTCTGAATCTTCACTGCTGCCGCCTAACACTACGCGCTTCCCGTTAATTAATTCTTTTAAGCTTGGAATATCGGGAGCGGGCACCTACGCCTGCTCAAGGAATGGTTTGTAGCGCTCGACAAGCTCTGCAAGCGGAAAGCGCTTCTTGCCTACTATCTTGATGTCCACGCGCGGCTTTTTTCCCTTTTCTGCTTCAATGATGTTGTAGCAGTTTTCAAAAAAGCCGCGGAACCTTGTAGACGACGTTGTGCCGGCGTACGCTATTTCCAACCGCCCAAGGTTCCACGCCCATGGTCTATGCTTGTGGCCGCACAATACTAAATCGACTCCGGAGTGCAAGCATGTTCGCAGCGTGTCGCCTGCATCAAGGATAATGATCTTGTCGGTGCCTGTGTCAGGAATCCCTATCAAGTGGTGGTGCATCGCCACTATCTTTGGCTTGCTCTCTGGAAACTTAGTCAACGTCTTTTCCATCCACAGGTTCTGTCTGTAGCCGACCTCGCCCTCGTCCCTGTCGGGCCGGGCGGTGCCCAGAGTGAGAATTATGGCGTCGTCAAACTCATAGATCTGCTTTGATGGAAAGAACTTCTTGAACAGTAAATATCCAGTATGCCTGTAGTCGTGGTTGCCAGCAACTACAATGATGTTTGGGCAGGCAAAGCGCTTGAGCTCGCTCCTTGCCTTTTCAAACTGGAAGAGTATCCCTTCGTCTGTCAGGTCCC
>Ga0307471_100000092_pt1 | contig 40943 bp, 57 predicted proteins | sample atmos_gasesAM3C__2_FD_204566 | JGI IMG/M metagenome (GOLD analysis project Ga0307471, IMG submission 204566) | Hardwood forest soil microbial communities from Morgan-Monroe State Forest, Indiana, United States - atmos_gasesAM3C_515 | ecosystem: Environmental > Terrestrial > Soil > Temperate... | reverse complement strand
ACTATTGATCCGAAAGTTGTCTTGATGCAGCGCAGAATCCCTGGAAACAAACTTGGGGACCACCTGGGGGTACCCGGACGGGGCGTGCGATTTCGAGGTGAGCCCCCTCTCCGGATCCGCGCTCCAAAACGCTGAAAACTGGAAGGTGACGGGAAAATGGCAGATGAGGTGAAAGGCGAGAGGGCGAGGTTTGGGTTGAGGCCGTGTGAGGTTTGCGGGACTGGGCCGTCGATGGCGGATCCGTTGTTTCAGGTGGAGTTGATCGACGGGCGGTATTGCTGCGCGGCATGCAGGGAGAAGGGAGCGGCGGCGGTTCAGCCGGCGGGCGTGCCGGACGCGGTGTTGACGTGCGGGTGGGAGATCCGCGGGGTGGTGTTGAACGTGGTGAGCGGGACGGAGGGGAAGCGGATTCAGATGTCGGCGGAGCAGGCGATTTTGCTGGGGAGTCAGATGCTGGAGTGCGGGTATCTGGCGAGGTGGGCGAGGACGGTGATGGGGAGTGGGGTGGCGGCGCCGTTGGGGACGCTGCCGGGGCCCGGGTCGAGCGCGAGGAACTGATGGCGCTCTCCGACCGCGCGTTGCTCGCCGAGATCTCGCGGGACCGGGCGGTCGCCTCGCGGGTGCTGTTCGCGCACCGCCACCCGCAGGAGTCGCCGGCGTTCCACGTGGAGATCGTGGACCTGTGGCGGTGCGCGGAGCCGTTCGTGCTGATCGAGGGCTTTCGGGAGTGCGCGAAGTCGACGCTGGCGGAGGAGTTTCTGCTGACGGAGGCGGCGTTCGGGAACTTTCGCTACTGCCTGATCATCGGGGAGACGTACACGAAGGCCTGCCAGCGGCTGGAGGCGGTGAAGCACGAGGCGGTGAAGAACGCGAAGCTCGCTCAGCTGTTCGGGCGGCTGAAGGGGGACATCTGGAACGAGAACACGGCGCTGTTCGCGAACGGCGTGTACGTGGAGGCGCTGGGGTGGGAGCAGGAGTTCCGCTCGTTCAAGTTTCACGATGCGCGGCCGGACCGGGCGTTTCTGGACGACATCGAGAACCGCTCGATGGTGCGTGACAGCGCGTCGGTCGATCGGACGATGAAGAAGCTGTACATGGAACTCTTGCCGGCGATGGACAAGGACAGGGGGAAGATTCGGGTGGTGGGGACGCCGCTGGCGAAGGACTGCATGGTGAACCGCTTGCGCGAGTCGCCGGAGTGGGTGTCGCGTCGATTTCCGATCGCGGATAGGGACATCGATGATCCGGCGGCGCGGCCCTCGTGGCCGGAGCGCTATCCGATCGAGTGGGTGCGCAAACGCAAGGCGATGTACGAGCGCGACGGCATGCTGCGGGAGTTCCTGCAGGAGTACATGCTGATCGGCTCGGGCGAGGCGGGCTCCACGTTCGAGGAGACGCAGATCGTCGCGATGGACGTGGCGCCGGCGAGCTGGATGCCGAAGATCCTGATCATGGATCCGGCGAGAACGACGGCGCCGGGGGCATCGTGTCCGACGGGCCGCGTGGTGGTGTCGCGCCTGGGGACGAAGGTGTACGTGCACGAGTCGGGGAACGAGTACCTGAAGCCCGACGAGATCATCCGACGCTGTTTCGACGATCACCGGCGGCTGGGTTTGTCCGCGGTGGCGATCGAGAAGAATTCGCTCGATGAGTGGCTGCTGCAGCCGATGCGCGCGGAGATGATGCGCCGGGGGATGGCGATCGACCTGAAGGCGTTGAACGCACCGCAGGATCGCGACAAGCTGAATTTCATCATGGGGCTGCAGCCGTTTTTCCGAGCGGGCGACATCGTGCTGGTGGGTGGGAAGAGCGCGCACCCCTCGCTGTGGGCGGCGATCGTGAATTTTCCGAAAGGGCGGATCGACGTGCTGAACGCGCTCGCCTACGTGCTGCGCGTGTACGCGGGGACGCCCGTCTACGAGGAGTTCGGCGAATGGAACCTGATGAGCGGCTACGAGCCGCATGCCGCTACCCCGCTGGCCCTTGCGCTGAACGCGAGCTCGAGCGAGTGCACGGCGGTGCTGCTGAATGTCATGGGCGAGCGGATGAACGTGCTGCAGGACTGGGTGAGCTCGATCCCGGCGCAGGAGTTCCTCACCGACATCCTGGCGCTGGTGAAGGCGGCATATCCAAACCACCGGCTTGCGACCTGGGTGCCGGCGGACCAGCTGGACCAGGCGGAGCGCATGCCGCTCGTGCATGCCATGCGGAAACTGAAACTGACCCCGCAGCGCGGCGCCTATGTCGCGGCCGCGCGGGGCTCGTTATCACCTACGATCCGAACCGAGAGCCGGCGGTCTCGGTTGTTCCGCGTGGATGCCTCTGCGAGGAGTACCGCTAACGCGCTCGCCGGCGGCTACTGCTATCCCTCGCACCACGACGCGCGCAACCGCAGCTCCGAACCCGAGCGCGGGCCCTACCGCACGCTGATCGAGGGGCTGGAGTCCTGCGTGGCGGCGCTGTTCGCCACCGAGCAGCTCGCGCCCGGTGAATTTCCGGCCGGCGCCAACACCGCGGTATCACCCGGCGGGACCACATTCATCACGGCGCGCCCCTCGCCGCGACGCGCCATCCCTTGACAGTGAGCGCTTACTATGCTCTGATCGCCCGCAATTTCACCCTGTAGCTACCAAGGGAACATTGCCATGGCGATTGCACGCGAGCACGGGAAGAAGTCACCGTCCCAGGATCCGAGCGGCTTCTACAAGTCGCAGCAGCAGGGAGGCGCTTACGGCAAGCCCTCGCGCGTGGGTGAGAAGCTGAATTCGGGGCCCATGCGGGAGACTGTGATGGGCCGCAAGTCGCTCGGCAAGCGCTGAGCCGATGAAGAAGCAAGCAGGTACGGTTGCCATGCCGGGGACGGTCCGGGCCTCATACGACCCGGCCGTTTTTTTTGATGGCATGGGCGGACCGAACCCGCGCTCGGGGCGCAAGAACGCCGAGGCCGATGACCGGCCGGCGCGTTCTAGCTCGAGCAAGTCCACGCGTGAGTTGGCCGCACGGCGGGCGCGCCTGGCGGGCCGCAAGCTCTGATCCGGCGGCAGTGAATGCCGCGCAAACCTGGTCCGGAAAAAGAAGACAAGCAGCGAGGGCGCTCCAAGGCCACGCGGACGAGCTCCCGCGGTCTGACTGCTGAAGCCGAAGCCGGTGCGGAGGGCGGCAAACCCAAGCTCGAGAACTGGGCCGACAAGCCCGAGAGCAAGGCCTACCAGGCCGCGGTCGAACTCTACGAGAAGATCCAGCGCTGCTACGACAACAAGCAGCAGCAGGTCGACTGGTGCGAGGAATACTGGAACATCTTCAACGCCCAGCTCGACGCGAACCTGCAGTATTCGGGGAACTCGCAATGCTACGTCCCGGTCGTGCGCGATGCGATCAAGGCGCGGGTGAAGCGGGCGCTGGCGCAGCTCTTCCCGGTCAACCACAAGCACATCGACTGCTACAGCACCACGGGTGAGCGGCCCTACGCGCAGATCGCGCTGATGGAGCACTACATCCGCAAGACGAAGCTGAAAAATCGCATCGTCAAGGCGGATCTCACCGCGGGAGATGTGACCGGGCAGTGGTGCCTGTACGTGGACTGGATGCGCACGCGGCGGAACATCCGCAAGATCGTGCGCTCGCCGAAGCTGCTCACCGATCACGAGCTCGGCGTTCAGACCGAGAACCCGCTGGACCTCGATGAGCGACTGGAAGACGAAGAGATCGTCGAGCAGATGCCCGACATCGTGCCCTTCGCGGTGGAGGACCTGGCGGTGTACCCGCCGACGGTGAACGACATCGAGCGCTCGATCGCGAGCGCGATCCGCATGCGCATGTCGAAGGACGAGATCCGCCGCATGATCGATGAGGGCGTGTTCGTCGGCGCGGATGCGGACGAGCTCTTCGACCAGGTCCAGCAGCCCGACGGCAGCCGCGAGAAGAAGGTGCCGCAGAAAAAGCGGACGAACGATGCCGGCATTCGGACCGAGGGCACCTACAAGTACGGGCTGATCTACGAGGTGGCGACGAACCTCGATCTCGGCAGCGGCAAGAAGGAGCCGGCGTACATCTACTACGGCGCGCCGAGTCAGCCCTGCGGCATCATCCGCAATCCCAATTGGCACGGCCGGCGGCCGACGCTGTCGGCGTCGATCGATGAGATCGCCGGATCGTTTTTCGGGACTTCGCCCGTGGAGCCGGTGAAGTACCTGCAGTGGAACATCGTCGACTTCTGGAACATGGGTCAGGACAGCGCGCAGTACGGGCTGCTCCCGATTTTTATGACCGACCCGCTCAAAAATCCGCAGTGGCAATCGATGGTGATGGGGCTGGCGGCGATCTGGCTCACCAATCCGAACGACACGAAGCCCATGCAGTTCCCGCCGATCTACAAGGACGCGATGGCGGTGGTCGACGCGATGAAGCGGCAAGTCTGGGAATCGATGGACGTGAACGAAATGATGATGGGCAAGATGCCCGCAGGCCGCAAGAACAACCAGCTGATGGGCGCGCTCCAGCAGGAGCAGAACATCAATCAGATCGATCACGCCAAGCGCTACGAGGAGATGATCCTCGACCCGCTGCTCGAGATGATCTACGAGATGGACGCGCAGTACCGCGACAAGGATCTCACGGTCATCAACATGGGCGAGATCGGGGTGAAGGCGCGGCTGGAGGAGATCCCGCCGCACGCCTGGGGCGAGCGCTTCACGTTCTCCTGGGCGGGGACGGCCTACATGATGGGGATGCAGCGGATCCAGCAGCAGATCGGCGCGATGAACGTGATCCGCGGGATCCCGCCGCAGCAGTTGAACGGCCGGCGGGTGGACGTGACGCCGATCCTCGAGTCGCTCGTTGAGAACGTGTTCGGCCCCGAGCTCGCCCCGCGCATCCTGATCGATGAGCGGAACCTCTTCACGATCGAGCCCGAAGAGGAAAACACGATGCTCTACAACAACGTGCCGGTGGATGTGCACGCCGCGGACGACGATGCGAAGCACATCCAGGTGCACCAGCAGGCGGCGCTGCAGACCAGGGATCCGTTTGGGCAGTTCCGCCGGCACATCACGATGCACATGGCGAAGCTCCAGGCGAAGCAGCAGCAGATGATGGGTCAGCAGCAGCAGGGCGCGCCGGGGGTTCCCGGTGGCCAGCCGCAGCCCGGTGTCCCCGGAGCTCCGCGGCCGGGCGCCACGCCCGCCGGCCCGCGGATGAACGGAGCGCAGCAGCCGGCCGGCGCCGTCCACCCCGATCAGATGATGGACGGCGCGATGGCGGGAAGGGGCTGAACGATGGCGAAGAAAAAGCGCACTGGTATCGCGATGCCGGACTCTCCCGACGACTGGCGGGCCCGCGACGATCTGCACACGCTCAGCCGCGCCGAGGAGATCCGCCGCGACTCCGAGCGCCTGAGCGCCGCGCAGAAAGAGGCCGACCGGCAGCGCGAGTCGTTGGCGCGCATCCGCCGGCTCAAGGACGTGAAGGTCTGACAAAGGAAAGGAAGGCGAAATGAGCGATGAACCCCTTCTCAACGAAGAGCAACCAGAACCCGCACCCGAGCCCGCCGCCGAACCGACACCCGTGGAGACGGGATCGGAGACCGCAGCCGACCAGGTGATGCACTCCGCCGAGCACGTCGTCTCGCGGATCGAAGCCTGGTTCCAGGAGCACCTGCGCGGCAAGTACCCGCTCGCGGTCGAGCAGGAGATCAACACGAAGCTCACGCAGCTGAAGCAGGAATTCCTGCCGCGGTGAGCATCCCGAGTATTCCGGTGCAACCGGCGGGCCCCTTCTGGCGCTGGCTCTTCGCCCGCGCCGGCCTGCCGTTGCCCTGCGCGTTCGCGGTCGGCATCGGCCGCTGGAAGCGGATCGTCACCTCGGAAGACTTCGCGAACCTGCGCCTGCGCGAGCGCCAGGCCATCCTCGCGCATGAGGAAGGGCATCACCGGCTGAAGCACGTTCGCTCGCGCCTGCTGATGCTGCTGCAGGGCGGTCTTTTCCAGCCGAAGCGCACCTCACGGCGCTTTCAGGAGCAGGAGCTCGAGGCCGATCTCTACGCGGCGAGGCGCGGGCACGCCTGGGGACTGCAGACGTTCCTGCTCAAGCAGCGCTGTACGCCCGACGTGGCCGAGCGAATCCAGCAGCTGAGAAAGTACGTCTGAGTTGTGACGCTCCCTCCCCTCTACAAGTTCGCATCGGATCCCGGCACGCCGACCGCGCATGACATCAATCCGATCAAGCTCGATTACAACTTCACGCAGCTGGCCTCGGCCGCCGGAGTGCCGGGCACGCCCGGGCAGAACTTCTTCGTCGGCGCAGGCCCGCCGTCGTCGCTGCTTGGAAATAACGGCGACACCTACGCCGATTCAAACAACACCTATGAGGTGTGGGCGAAAGGCGGCGGCGCCTGGGCCGACACCGGGCAGAAGCTGCAGTACAAGAACCGCGGCAACTGGGTGGCGTCGACGAGCTATCTGGTCGGAGACTCTGCTCGAGTAACCACTGCGCAGGGTGCCGCCAACTCCGGCGTCTATCTCTGCACCGTCGCCAACTCGGACGCGAGCTTCAACGCCTCGCACTGGGTGCTGATGGCGCAGGACGGGGCGCAGGGGAACGTCGGCCCCGCCGGCGCCGGCACTACCTTCCCGTCGGCTCCGGCCTTCGCGCTGACCTATCAGCGCGGCGTTACCACGTCGCCCTCGTTCGTCTGGCAGGACTTCAGCCCGGCCGGCATCACTTTCACACTGGACGCAGCAGCGGGCCAGGCGCCGACGTTGCGCGGCGACTCCGTCGAGTTCGGCGGGCCGGCGAGCGGCGCGAGCCCGAACGGCGCGATCGCCTCGGCGACCCTGCCCGCCGGGACGCTGAGCACCACATTCGACATCTGCTTTGAGTTCAACGGCGTCACTTACAACTCCACCGGCGCCGCGAATCCGACCATCGTATCGGGGATCAACGGCGGGTGGCGCTTCGTCTGGCAGGGCGGCAACAACTTCCAGTTCACGGACAACATCGTCTTCCTGAACTTCGTCGCCACTGGCTATACCGCGGGGACCTTCGGCGCCTTCATCCTGCGCATCGTGGATGGCAATCCAAGCACGGTGGAGCTGCTCTTTAACGGCACCTCGACCGGCGCCGCACAGAACAGCGGTACAGCGCACCTCTCCGGTGACGGCATCATGCGCATCCACGGCGATGGGACCGTGGGCGACAACTCGGGCGGCACCATCCGCCTGGCGGCGCTGCCGACCTTCAAGAGGCACCTGGTCGCCGGCGACATCACGCTGATCGACAGCTGGCTCGCCGCGCCAGCTGTGCCGGCAAACTACTGGGGCGGCATCACCGGCATCGTCGCGCTGCAACCGGAAGTCCAGCAGCCGAACTTCCCGCGCTTCGACTTCAACGGCCTGGCGGCCGGCACCAATATCGCGCCGGCGATGCTGACGGTGGGGCCGAACAATCCCTTCCTGATGGCAACCCCTCGGCAGAGCTATCTCTCGCGCGGAATCCTGATCCCGGCCCTGGGCGAGGTGGACTTCGGCCAATCGATCGTCCAGAACGACACGGGTGCCACCTTCGGAGACGACGATTTCATCGTCGCGTTCAACAGTAACCCGTCGGGCTCAGCGGCCAGCGTGCTGCAGGACACCGACGAGCTCACGGTGCGTAACCTCCGTTGTCGCGGAAGCGGCATCACGCTCGCCACCCTCACCCAGGTCGCCAAGCGCGTTGCCGGCCTGCACACGGGCGTGTTCAACCCGGCCGGGTCTCTTGGCGCCTGGGGCGCGCCGGCCTACCAGCAGGGCCGCCTGGTGATTGAGAACTTCGGCGCAAATGCCTTGCCCATCGGCCTCCTATCGTGGATGACGCAGTACTGGACAGGGCGAGGTCTGCGCCTCGGGGGATGCGACGTCGGCCTGATGACGGTGACGCATCCCTCGCAAGGAGGGAATATCGACTGGGGCGTTTACGGCCTGTGGACGTTCAACTCGAACCTGGCCGGCATGGCGCACCTCGACACCAGCACGGTGACCGAGCAGGGCATGGGCGATTCGCTCGTGCAGAAGTTCTACTCCAACGTCACCGGCGGCTGCCACTTTTACAGCGCGCGATGGAATTGGGGCACGAACCCGGGCGGTTACTTGCTTACCCTCCTGGACGGTGGCTCGGAGTTCCTGAACGGCGACAACTCGTTTCTCGACATCCCGGCACCTTCGTTCACGGCGAAGGACTACGGCGGCGTCAGCGATCCGATCACCTTCCCGGTGAGCTGCTCCGTGGCGATGGCGCTCTCGATGGGCTACCAGATCGATCGCTTCACCGTGTTCGATTCCAAGCCGCGCGCCGGTGTCTGGCGCAGCGCCCACACGGGCTACTTCAAGGTGAAGGATTCCGGCGGCGGTGGACTGATCCAGGGCTTCCCGATTCACCGCGGCGAGGACATCACCACAGGGATCTACTACACGGGCGAGGAGCGCTGCGCGAGCGGCTACTCCAACAACACCTATCGCTGGCCCGACAACCCGACGACCTTCGATCAGGGCGGACCGTACAACCACAAGATTTACAGCGGCATCGGACCGATCACCCGCCGCTCGCGCCTGCAAGTCGCGGCGCTGGCCGTCAGCGCCGGCGGCTCGGGGTACGTTGTCGGCGATCTGGTGACGGTGTCCGGCGGTGACGTGGAGTCGGCGTGCCTGGCGCGCGTCGGTAGCATCGGCGGTGGCGGCGCGATCACCGGCCTCGCGGTGCTGAGTCCGGGCTGCTACAGCAGGATGCCGAGCTCGCCAGCGGCGCTGCTCGGCGGTACCGGCAGCTCGGGGACCGCGAACGTCACGCAGCAGGCGATCTTCCCGACCAGGGCGACTAACCTCTATTCCGGCGCCGATCCGACACAGCCGAACCTCTACGCGCTGAACGGCGCGCCGCTCTCCTCGAAGTCGATCGCCCAGGTGGTCGGACCCGACGGCGAGACCTGGGCGTGCTCGAAGTACACCATCACCGGCGGCTCGGCCTCGACCGGCAATGGCGTCATCCTGGTGACCATCCCGTTCACCGGCGGCTCCGGTACCGCTCTCGCCGTCGGCCATCACATCTACCAGCTCGACTCGAATCCGGGCATCGGCTACGACGCCACGGGCCAGGTGAACGCGATTACGATCACCTCCGGGTCGTTCGCCACGAACAACGCCGCCGGCACGATCGAGGTGAACCTGCACGACACCGGGAACGGCGGCGGCGGCGACTTCGGCCAAACCGGATCCGGTACGAAGGGCTTCGGGCACTCGATAGAAGGCGCGACCTTCTCGATCAGCGCCTCACCGACCGTCATCGCGTCGCCGATGTTCTACAAGGTCGACTGGTTCGCCGGTGGCGCCAGCCCGAGCGGCGGCCTCGGGAACGTCGCGCACGACGGGGGCATCTGGCTGATGTACAACAAGGCAGCGAGCCCGCCGGCGACACTCCGCCAGTTCTACAACTTTATGGACGGGGCGAGCTCGCCCGCGCCCTGGTCGTTCGCGCCGGGCCTGTGGCAGGACATGGCGGTGGGCACCTGGTATCGGTACAGCGTGCTGCGCGCGGCCATCAACCGCGACATCTCGATGGCGTTCTCCTTCGGCAATAACTGCCCGGCCATCGACATCTATGCCCTTGGGCTCTCGTACCGAAACGGCTCGACCTTCTCGAGCACCCAGCTGCAGCGCTCGTTTTCCGACGGGGAGTGCTGATGCAGCTGCAGACCATTCGCAGCGGAGCCGCGATGGATGTCGCGCTCGATCGGCACAACCGCATCGCTGATCACGAGGTGAACGGCGTTTTCTTCGGCCGGATGATGGAAGTGCGGAACCTTCACGGTAAGGGCGAGATGTCGCTGTGGAGCGAGAAGCCGTTTCTGTTCGGGACGGACGACTGGCGGCGCGTGCGCAAGGTCGAGGGCGATCCCGAGCTCGAGCAGCTCGGCGACTCGATCCTGGTGCGCCGGGTGCCCGCGCGCTGCCAGCTGTTCGTGTCGGCAGAGTATTTCGTGATGTGCGACGAAGACGCGCGTTGCCCGGAGATGGAGCGGCTTCGTGACTGGCGGCCGGCGAAAACGCCTGAGGCAAAGCCGCACTCTGACGTCCTGGTGATCCCGTGAGCGCCCCGCCTGGCAGCCCCGCATTCAACTGGCAGATCGGCCTCGGCGCGACCTTCACGAACGGCGTCCAGGTGAATAACTGGGCCGATCAGGTCGCCGGGAAAATACTCCAGCAAGGCGGCACCGGATCGAACAACAGCTACTCGAGCGCGACGGGGCTGATCACCGTTCCGGTCAATACGATGTTCACGAGCTCAACCACACTCGCCAATCAATCACAGCCGTTCTCGGTGGCGATGCTCGTGAAGTCTGATCTATCGCTATCAGGTTTAACGCCGGCCCTGGTGTCGTCCTCCAACGGCACATCTGGCGCTTTTTTCGGAAACACCACCTTCCAGCTCGACGCAGGTTCCTTCCAGAACATCACGATCACCGACCCCGGCACGACGCTGCACAGCTATCTGATGGTGACCAACGGGGCAAGCTCCAAGCTCTATATCGACGGGTCGCTGGCGGGCACTATCGCGGCAACGCCTGGTACAAATGCGCTCGGCGGAACGCTCTGGCTTCTCGCGAACACCGGCGGGACGGCGAATTCAACGCCGCAACTTGAGATCGGCTCCACGCTCATATATCCGTCTGACATGAGCGCATCGGCTGCGGCCATCGATACGTGGCTCAGAGCGCAGCCGTCGTCAGCAGGCGGGAGCTTCGCTCAGATGCGCCGGCGTCAGCAGGCCGGCATCTTCACACGCGCAAGGGAGTATTGAAATGATCGCAGCGCCTTTCACCCCGACCGAGAGCTGCTTCACGCTCGCCGTCGCGACGCCATACGCATCCGGCACGAATTCGCAGCAGATCACGACGATCAACGAGAACGGCCAGATCTTCGTCTGGAACTCGGGCACGACGGGGACCTTCATCCAGTTCTCGTTGCAGAACACGAACGGTCCGACGCTTCCGGTCTCCGGCACGCCGCAGCCCGGCTTTATGCTCCCGCCGGGCTTCTTCGGCACGATCACGATCCCCGCGCAGTACGTCGCCGCCTTCCGCGCCGGCACGAAGGTCTACCTGCTCGGCCTCGCGCTTTCCGGTGGTCCGAATTCGATCTACTGGAACTGCGGCGAGGGCTTTTAGCACGCTTCGGCGGGCATCCCCTTGACATGCATGGTCTTTTAGTGGCATAAGCCCGCAAAGTCAGTAAGCGCTCACTATCAGGAGATTGTCAATGCACAGGCGTCTGCTGTCGTTTCTCCGACCCGGGGTCATCCCGACGTTTCCGACAGCAGTGGCGCAGCCAGGCGGCCCCTCCGGGATGGAAATGGACGGGGCGGTGCCGAACAACGCCGCGTTCGCCCAATTCTTGGCGTCCCTGCAGCTCGCTGGCGCCCCGCAGTATGGGCAGTGGAACTACGCCGCGCTCGCGAACGCCGCTAACCAGACCTGGAACGCCGCCGCGCTCTCCGGCTTCAACGGTCCCGGCCTGATCATCCTCCGCTCGGGCGGCGCCGGCCTGTCCGATACGACCGATACCGCGCTCAACCTCGTCGCCGCAATTCCGAACGGCTACATCGGGCAGACCGCGCTCACCATCCTCGGCAATGCGAACACCGGCACGCTCACCATGGTCGCCGGCACGAACGTCACGCTGGGCGGCACGACCACAACCGCGACGCTCGCGATGCGCCTCTTCCAGTGGAAGATCACGAACCTGGCGAACTACCTCGCCGCCGGCGCCGTCGCGACGAACAACACGACCACGACCGCGGCCGTCGCGGCGGGCACAAACCCGGCCGTGATCCCCGTCACCTCCGCGACCGGCATCATCGTCGGCTCGCAGCTCGTCGTCGGCGCGGGAACCGCGTATCAGGTAGTCGGCACGGTCACGAACGTGTCGAGCCTGAACATCACGATCGCCGCTGCCATCTCGACGCCGATTCCGTCGGGCGCTGCCGTCGCGGTCTACAACGCAGCCGTCACGCTGCAGGGGATGTTTGCCATCACCGGCGCGGCGCTGACTGCCTGACCATGAGACTCCTCGCCCGGCTCCTCCGATTCTTTTCGCTCGCTGCGGCGAACACGACCAGCTACCCGGGCGTCCCGATCAACCCGCCCGGCGGACTCACGCAAAACGATGCGAGCGGCTTCTACGGCTATTTCGCCCTGCTGAACAATCTGGTCTGGTCGCTCGGCAACACGCTGAACGCGTTCGTCTCCTCCTCGCAGACGCCGAGCCCGACCGCCGCGCAGTTCCTCTGCGGCTACTTCGATCACTCCGGAGCCCCGGGCGGCGCCGTGACGCTGACGACACCGACGGCCGCTCAGATCATCGCGCAGCTCGGCGCGCAGATCCCAGGCGGCGGGCTGAACCCCGGGCCGAACTCCAGCTTCAGCTTCCGCTGGCGCTATATCAACGACGGTCTCGGACAGACTACGACGGTGACCGGTGGGACAGGCGTGACGGTCGTGGGGAACGCCGCCACCGCCGGCACCAATACCTGGCGCGACTTCCTCGTGAACGTGAACACGAGCGCCGGCACCGTGACGATGGTCGACATCGGCGCGGGCACCCTCTGATGAGATTTTCGATTGACTCACGTAACGAGTCACCTCGCGTTGAAGGCGTAACCTTCTTGGAGAGCAGGACATGAGTAGTTGGATGCGATGGTTGTTGTGGTTCCTGGTACTGCGCGCAGAAGGCGATGCCGACCCGGGGACGACGGACCAAGGCGGCGATGATGATCTGCCGCCGGAGGATCCGCCCGATCCCGGTGATGGTGATCCGCTGGACGACAGCAGCGATGATCTGAGTGCTGATCAGTCGAACGAGCAGCCCACCCGTGGGCCCGGACGGCGTGAGCAGGCGGTCATCGAAGCTCGCCGGCGTGCGCAGGACGCAGAGCGCGAACGCGATCAAGCGCGATCGCAGCTCGAGGCGCACCAGCGCAGTCAGACTCAAACCGCCGAACAGCGGCAGTGGCAGGAGGAGGAGAACATCCTCCGCAACCCACAGTCGACGGACGAGCAGCGGTACTGGGTCAATGCGAACCGGACGCTCAGAGCGACGCAGCGCGACGCAGCGCAGGCACGGATCGATGCAGCGGACGCCCGCGATATCTCCGCCTACGATGCATCCGCGCGGAGCTATCCCACGATGGAGAAGTACCGCGATCGGGTCGAGCAGTTCGTCGAGACCATTCGCCGCAACGGTGGCACCCCGCCGCCGCGGCAAGTGCTCTTCGACACGCTCCTCGGCCGCGATATCCGCGAGGGAAAGTTCAAGCCGTCCACGGCCAAACCCGGCCGGCGAACCACCACAGAAGACAACGCACCCAACGTGAACCGACTTCCAGCCGACCAGCGGGGTAATCCCACGGTCCGCGCGCGAGGCGACGTGTCACGTCGACCGGCAAATACGGAAAGCGAGCGCCGGCGCGCCAGGCTGGAGAACCAATCCATCTGAGCACGCCCGCCCCGAGGTTCCACATGAAACGTCTGTTCCAGATCCTTGCCGCGTTTTTCGCCCTGCCGGTGATTAACCAAGCGGGCGGCTTCCAGGCCGATGTCGAGGCCTTCATCCAGGAGGAAGTCGAGCCGCTCGCACGCCGCCAGCTCGTCGCCTACCAATTCGGCAAACCTCTGCGGCTGGACGTCAACCGAGGAACCACCTACACGGCATCGCGCTACGAGCGCCTGCCGCTGCCGTTCGCGCCGCTCCAGGAAGGCGTCGCGCCGCCGGGCGAGCCGATGACCCTGAAGCAGGTCACCGCCCAGGCGCAGCAGTGGGGTGATCGGGTCATCATCACTGACGTCGCGAACCTGACGATCAAGCATCCGCTCTTCCAGCAGGCGATCCAGCTGGTCAGCCTGCAGCTGCCGGAGACGCTCGAGCGGAACACGTTCAACACGCTGATCGCCGGCAACCAGGTCAACTACGTGAACTCGCGGGCGAACCGCGCATCGCTGGTCGGCTCCGACGTGCTCTCGCCTCACGAGGCGAACCGCATGATCGGCTCGCTCCTCACCTACGGCGTCCCGCGGTTCAACGGCGATGAGCGCGAGGACATGATGATCGAGGCGGGCGCCTACCGGAACCCGTCACGCTCGCCGCAGACCGTCCAGCACTACGTGGCGCTGACGCACCCGCTGGTCGCCCAGGACATGCGCGAGAACGCGCAGATCAACACGGCCTGGGCGATGTCCGACGTCAACCGGCTCTACAACAACGAGCTCGGCGCGTGGGGCGGCGCGCGCTACGTCGAATCGAACATGATGCCCTACTGGGTCGGCGTGGCCGCCATCCAGGGCACGGCGAGCTCCTCGGGCGGCGCGCTGGCTACCGGCACCTACTACATCCAGCTGACGGGTCTGCCCGCGCAGACCTCGGTCGAGCAGCAGATCTACCAGGTCTCCAACTCCATCTCCGTCACCGGCCCGATCGGCTCGGTGTCCGTGACCACGCCGAACCTGCCGGGGTACGTGTTCAACGTCTACCTCGACACGGCGACCTCGCCTGCGCACCTGGGGCTCTCCGCCTCCGGACCGGCGACCGGCCCGCTGGCTGGCCAGGCGGTTCAGCTGCCGCCAAACACGACGGTCGTGCTCACGGGCATCGGCCAGGCGCAAACGCCGCCCGCCGCGCCGGCCACCGGCGTCTACGTATTCCCGACGATTTACATCGGGAATCACGCCTACGGCCAGGTGCTGCTCGAGAACCCCGAGTTCCACTACCTGACGGGCGCGGACAAGAGCGACCCGCTGAACCAGACGCGAGTCGTGTCCTGGAAGATTTTCTACGGCTCGATCATCTTGAACCAGGGCTTCTTCGCCCGGGTGGAGTCGAGCTCCGCGTTCACGCCGGGCTACAACGCCGGAACCCAAGCCTGATCGGAGTGATTGATGGCTGACAAGTTCGACAAGCCGACGTTCGAGCAGTCACGGGCTGCAGAGGCCGCACGGGCGAAGAAGGCGGCCGAGGATGCCCAGGCCGCCACCGCCGCGACGGCCGAGCTTGTCCCGCCACGCGAGAAGACCCGCGAGGAGTTGCTCGAGGAGGTCAAGCGCCTCACCGAGCAGCTCGAGGTCGCCCAGCAGGACCAGGGGGCGGCGATCGCCTTCACCTCGTCGCGCGCCCGCCTGATCGGCAAGACGACGGAACACGACATCGTCCAGGGCGAGGAGCGCGATCGCGAGACGGAGCTCTGGGAGTACACGATCGATCTGCCGCCATCGGGCGGGATGGATGTGCGGATCAACGGGATGCCGTTCTTCCACGGCCAGACCTATCGGGTGACGACCGGCACGCTGCGGGTGCTGATGGACCAGGTCAATCGGTCCTGGACCCACGAGTCGAACATCAAGGGCTCGAACGAGAACGCCTACCGGCGCATGCGTGAGGTCACGCTGCGCGGCGATCGGAGGGCGGCATGAACGAAGTGCAGGGACCGCCCGCCGCCACGGTCGTTGGCAATTTCCAGCTGAACGTCCAGCTCGTCGACGGCCGCACGATGGCGGTCTCCGCGTACCTGCTTGCCGAGGACACGATGGAGACGATGAACCGCCGCGTGGAGCTGTACCACCACGTGATGGAGGCTCACCGGCTGCGCTGCGAGATCATGCACTGGGAGAAGACGAAGGAAGCCGCTCAGAAGCAGATCGACGATGCCGCCAGCGTGCTCCGCGACCTGCAGGAGCGCGCCAGGAAGAAGGCGAAGCTCACATCGTCTGACCAGCAGACGCTCGAAAACATGCCGAGGACCATCGCCAAGCTCTACGAGAACATCCCGCAGATGGACAAGGTGATCGAAGACATCCGCGGGAAGATCAGCAAGCTCGTGAGTGTTGAGGGATGACGGGTGTCTCTGACATGCCAGCAAATCGTCGCGGACGCATGCACCATCGCGAAAGTCCCCGGCATGATCGCCTACGGAGGGCGCTGCCTTAACAAGGTGCTGCTGGATCTCGTTCTCCACCGAGATCTGAAGATCAACCGGTTCACACAGTTCCTCACGGTCCAGGCCAACAGCAACGGACCGTTCAACCTCGAAGCGAATTACCTGCGGACCTACGACCTGTTTTACCAGGTCAACAATCTGCCGTACTTCCTCTATCCGGTGACGATCGAGCAGTACGACGCCGAGTTCAAGGATCCGTCCATCTCGAATTATCCCTACGAGTATGCGACCGACCTGAGCCCGCAGACTCAGAACCCGCCCGGCCTCGCACAGGTCTACATCTACCCGCAATCGTCCGGGCAGATCACGCTCACCCACCGCTACATGGTCCAGCAGCCGGACATCGTGACGCCGGAGACCTCGAGCGCGATCCCATGGTTCCCCGACTACGACTGGCTGACCCGCGCGGTCGCCGTGCGCCTGTTCGAGATCACCGACGACGATCGACACGACAAGTGGACCATGCGGCTCGATGAGGAGCTCCGTGTCCACCTCTGCATGGAGGGCGATGAGCAGCAAACGGTGCGCGCGGTTCGCTTGGATCCGCGCCGCTTCCATACCAATCGCACGTTGAGGCCGACGAAGGTCACCGGATAGGGAGATCAGCATGGCAACGAAGCAGAGCATTTCCGTGTACGCGAACGGCGAGAAACTGAAGGTCATTGCCGATGGGCAGGAGACCATCCTCCTGGCAGGGCAGAGCCAGAGCTTCACCTTCGACCGCGGTCTGGCCATCGTGGTGGTCAGCGCCAAAACAGAACAGCCGTTCTCTGGCGGGCCGTCCGATCCGGTCGCCGGCACCGGCGCCTTCGAAAGCCCGACCGGCGGCGACTGATACAGGGCTTCTGAGAGCATGGGGATCGCCAAGGCAAAGACGATTCGGTTCACGCCGAAGGGTCTTCATGACGCCTGGGATTCCACCGACACGTTCCGCGGCGCCTGCCGGATCCTGAAAGACCTGATCTTCGATCAGTCGAACCCCGAGCTCCTGGCCTGCCGCCCAGGGGTCACCGCGCTGACCACGTTCGGCGGCTTCAGCTCGCCCGGCGTGATCAGCATCTTCGTGGCGATCGGCACGCGGGTCTACGGCATGATCGCCACCTCGCGCAACGCCGGGAAGGACGAGCCGTTCTGCTACGACACCGCGACGATGGCATTCGTGACGATCGGCGGCACGATCACCGGCGCCACCTGTCCGACCACGCAGAGCACATCGGGCGACTGGGTCCCGCCGACGATGGCGATGATCGCCTCGAAGATCATCATCACGCACCCGGGATACCCGGGGACCGCCGGGAACATGTTCGGCGTGATCGACGTCAGCAACCCGGCCTCCCCGACCTACAACATCGGCGATCTGGCGACGAATGCCCTGCCGAGCCTGCCGGTGTGCGTGGCCAACTTCAACAACCGCGCCTATTTCGGATGTGCGAACGCGCAGGTTCCGTTCTCCGATTCGTTGAATCCGACCACCCGCACGAACGCGAGCCAGCAGCTCACCATCGGGAACCAGGACCAGATCCAGGGCATGGTCGGCCTGCCGGAGCAGACCGCCTCCAGCGGCGTGATCGCGGCGCTGATCATCTTCAAGCGCTCGGAGACCTGGCAGGTCACCGGCGACGGGACGGGCATCGGCAACGGAACACTCGCGCTGAACTATCTCAGCCTGAACATCGGCACGCTCTCGCCGCGCACGGCCGTCCAGTCGCAGTCGGGCGTCTACTTCGCCGGCACCTCCGGCCCCTACTACATCAACCCCCTGGGCGCGGTGATCCCGCTGACGCACTCGCCCGGCGACACCGAGCCGGACATCCAGGCGCCGTTTCAGAACTGCACGATGTATTCCCGTGCCTGCGGGAACTACGAGGGCACGATCTGGCGGGTGTCCCTCGACACAACGATCCTCGGCATCACCGCGCGCAACGATTACTGGTGGGACGACCATCGCCGGCGCTGGCACGGACCGCACAGCTTCCCGTACCACTGCGCCGATTCGATCAACCAGTTCTTCGTGCTGGCGAGCAACACCTTCCCGGGCATCCTCTTTCGGAGCGATACCCAGGCCAATTCGACCAGCGTTTACAACGACAACGGAACGACGATCTCACCGGTGCTCCAGCCGGCCACGCTGCCGAAGGACGGCACGATGACGCAGAAGCAAGTCGTCGAGTCGACCATCGAGCTCGCGGCGTCCGGGGCGAGCCAGGCATACGTGGTCACCGCGCTGGATGAATTGCAGAATCCGCTCAACCAGGTCGTGGTGAACACCCTGGCGACCGCGCTCCTGTGGGGAGGTGGCGCGCTGTGGGGAGGCGGCGGGTTGTGGACCTCGTCGGTCGCGCTGCCGAAGGTCTACACGATCCCCTGGACGACCCCGCTCGTCTTCCAGAAGCTCGCCCTGCAGGTCACGACCCCGGCTTCCGGAGCCCTGTCGATCGGGACGTTTTACGCCCGGTACCAGGACCTCGGCTACACGAACACCCTGCCCCGATGATCCTGCGACGCCTCCTCTCGTTCTTCTTCGCGCCGGTGATCATCGGGACGCTGCCGAACGTCATCTCAAACGGGCAGCCGATCGACGCTGTCCCGGTGATGGCGGACCTGAACTTCATCGTCAGCCAGGTCAATTCGAATGGGGCGGCGCTTGCAACCACGCCTCAGCTCGGGTCGGCGAACGTATTCACCGCGATTCAGTCGGGGGTCGCTGCGACCGGTCGAGCGAACTTTCCGACCGCCGGGCAGATCCAGGATGGCGCATGCACCTACGTGACCTCGATCGCCGGAACAAACACGGTGACCGGCGTCGCGCCGCTCGGTCTGACCGCCTACGCGGCCGGCTCCTACTACTGGTACGTCCCGGCGAATTCCAACACCGGCGCGATGCAGGTGAACTGGAACTCGACCACGTTCCAGAATGTCCTGCTGAACGGCAATGCCCTGACCGGCTACGAGACGCGCAAGGGGAAGCCGGTCTGCCTGTTCTACGACGGCACGAACATGCACATCGTCGCCGGCGCCTACGGCGGGGATGGCATCCCGGTCGGCGCGGTGGTGAAATTCGGCGGCGCGGCGACTCCCTCGAGCTTGCTGCTGGCGTTCGGCCAGGCGATCAGCCAGACCACCTACGCCGACCTCTTCGCGATCTACGGCTCGACGTACGGCGGATCGGGCGGCAATTTCAACCTGCCGGACCTGCGCGGCCGCACGATCTTCGGCGTGGACAACATGGGCGGATCCGCGGCGAACCGCGTGACTGCCGGGGTGTCTGGCATCGCCGGCACGACGCTCGGCGGCGTTGGCGGCGATCAGAACGTGCAGTCCCACACTCACGGCGCCGGCAGCTTCACGACGAGCGCGACGAACACCGGAAACGACAGCCCGGCGCACACGCACTCGATCAGCTCCGCAAATATGGTGGTTGCCTCCAATCCTGGGACCGGCGGAGGTTTGAACGGTACAGGGGACGGGAGCGGAGCTCAGCTGCAGGATGTCGTCAACGGCAATTCGCAGGCGACGATCAACGCGAATCTAACGGGTAGCACTGGCAATCCGTCCGTAAACCATACGCACAGCATCGCCGCGCTTGCGGTATCGGGTACCTCTGGAAGCACGTTCTCCGGAGCCTCCGCGAACATGCCGCCGACGATGATGATGAACGTCGGGATTAAATTCTGATGGCCGCCGCCCGCCCGACCTGTCCGTTCCTGGCCAAGCCGTGCCTCGAGGGCAAGTGCGCCATGTGGATCACGGAATGGCGCACCGACCAGGTGAACGCCACCCAGGAGAAATCCGAGAAGTGCGGGATCGCGTTCCTGCCGATCGTCCTGACGGAGATCCTGCAGACGAACCGCCACACAACGGCGCACGCCGAGAAGCTGCACGAGGCGAGCGTTCAAGGCAATCAGATCTTCAGCCAGATCATTTCCATGGCACAGCAAAGCCGCGCGCGAGCGCAGATCGAGGCGCATGGTTGAGGAACACGGAAACCAGACGTTCCCGAGGGGCGGAGTGTCCGGCTATGTCGGTCTGGCGAGGCTCGAGGAGCGAGTAGAGACCATCAACAAGACGATCGAACACAACGAGGCGGAAGCGCAGAAGCAGTGGGACAAGATCAACGAAAAGCTCGACAAGATCGATCGGATCATTCCGGACGATCTAACGAAGAGACTGACGGAGCTGGAGACCGCGTACCAGAGAGTCAAGGGCGCGGTCGGAGTCCTCAGTCTGCTCGTCGCCTCATTCGTGACGCTATACGAATTCGCACGGGACTGGATCACCGCACATCTAGCACATAAATGAGCCATGTAAACAGGTGCACTTTCATGCGCGGCGTTAATCGCTGTAGGGAAGAGGCCAACGATGCGGTCGATGGGCGTCCGCTTTGCCGTAATCACGCTGACCAGCAGCGCCAGAGATACGCCTGTGAGGAAGCCTGCGAGGTGCTGAAGCGAGTGGACAAAGAAGTGCCGCTTGAGAATGGACTGAGGCGGCAGGTCAAGAAAACGATCGGACGGCTGTCGAATCTGCTGGAAGGTGCGCAAACATGACCCCGCAAGACTTCATTTCCCAGATTGCGCCGGCCGCCATCGATTCGATGAAGCAGACCGGCATCCCGGCATCGTTCACGATCGCCGAGGCCGCGCTCGAATCAGGCTGGGGCAATAGCATCCTGGCACTCGGCGGATACAACCTCTTCGGAGTCAAAGCCGATCGCACATGGACGGGAGAGACGATCGACATGCGCACGCGCGAGTTTCTCAACAACACCTGGACCATGATCCTCGCGCGCTGGCGGAAGTACAGCGGATGGGCTGAATCGATCGCCGATCACGCCGCCTTCCTGCGCTCGAACCCGCGCTATTCCGATGCGTTCACCGCGAGCGGCGGGGTGGAGTTCGCCCAGCGCGTCGCGGCCGCGGGATACGCGACGGACCCGGTCTATGCCGAGAAGCTGAAGGCAATCATTCTGGCCCACGGGCTGGATCACTTTGACGAAGGGAGCACAGCATGACCGATCCGACTGTTACACCAGCAGCCCCGAACACGACGCAAGGCGTTCATCCGAAGGTCTTTATGGCCACGGCCGGCGCAGCCATCACGATCCTGGTCGTCTGGATCGCGGGGCAGTTCCACCTGACGATCCCCCCGGAGGTGGCCTCGGCCTTCACCACGGTTATCGGGGCGGTGGTCGGCTACTCGGCGGGGAACCCCTCGTCATGAGTCTAGCTCGCATCGCGGCGGTCTACCTGCTCGCCGGCCTCACCATGACGCTGTGCAGCTCCTGCGGCTCGCCGGCGGCCGCTGTCTACACCGCCCAGGACCTCTGCCTGCAGTACATCAACTCGCACACCGTGGATGTCGGCGGGACCATCACGAAGGCGCAAGCGCAGACCGACCTGAACACCGTGAAAGCGGGCGGCGTTCCGGCGGACTGCGCGAACCTGCCTGCAACCGGAGCGAAGCCATGACCGATCCGACACCAGCGGCGCCCCCCGCGCCGACGCTCGCCCAGGACCTGGCCGCGGCCGCTCCCGAGCTCGACGCGCTCTCCGCCGCGATCGCCGCCAGCATGGGCGCTCCGGCCACGATCGTGGAGCTCATCCAGAACCTTCTGCCGTTCGTCCAGACGGCGGTCGCCAACCGCTCCGGCATGTCGGTCACGGACGCGACGGCGGCGCAGGCCCATCTGCAGGGCACCATGGCCAAGCTTCAGACCCACATCGACACGATGCAGGCGGCGCCGGCGGCATGAGACATTTCCTTCAGATCGGAAGCGGTGCGAACACGGCGGGAGTGCTCGCCGAGATCCACCGTCAGCCCGAACTGTGGGATGAGAATCCGCACCGCCGAAAGATCGAGGAAGGTCCGCACGGCGGGATGACCGATATCTGGCTGCGCTACAACCGCATGCCGAAGGACGGTCCGGTCGACTGGGAGAAGTTCAACGGCCCGCACTTCCCGGTCTTCTATCCGGCCTGGCACAAGATCCCCTCTGTCCAGCCGATCGTCTACAGCGTGCTTGCGGCGGTGCGCGGCGTCATGCTCGGCGGAGTGCTGATCACCAGAATACCGCCTGGTGGAAAGATCGAGCCGCACCGCGATGATTCCTGGCACGTGCGCCACTTCAACGCGAAGTGCTACGTGGTGCTCCAGGGCAACGACAAGTGCTTCTATCAGATCGGCGACGAGCGCGTTGCGATGCGCACGGGCGACACGTGGACCTTCGATAACCGCAAGGTTCACTCCGTCGACAACCAGGGCGACGATTGGCGGATGACGCTGATTGTCTGCTGCCGGACAGAGACATGAGCGGCGAGCTCGACGTCTTCCGGATGATCTCGGCCGTCGACGGCGTCGCGGTGCAGGCCGGCCGCTTCGCCAAAGGCGTGCACATCCCGCAGCACTCGCACCTCTATCCGCACATGACGTTCATCGGCCACGGCGCGGTGGAGGCCTGGTGCGATGGTGTGTACATGGGCGTCTTCCGCGCCTTTAGCGGGATCATCATCGCCGCGCACAAGAAGCACCTGTTCCTCACGCTCGAGGACGACACCGTGATCCTCTGCGTGCACAACGCCAGCCGCAACGGCGACATCGAGATCGAAGAGGAGCACATCCTCGTGCTGGAGAACTGATCATGCCCTGGGGGGCCGTAGTCGGCGCAGTCGTCGGAGCTGGAGCGAACTATCTGCTGAACAGCGGCGGCGGCTCGTCCGGCCCGTCGCTGGGCGGCGTCGCGAACCAGTTCTACATGCCCTCGGGCCTGGGCTCGGCAGACACCGGCTGGCAGCAGCTTTTCGGTCAGATGATGGGCGACACGGGAACGCTGTCCAGCGACATCATGCCGGGGTTCCAGCAGACCTTCGCCGACCAGTCGCAGATCAGCGGCGCACCCCTGGTGCAGGCCGGCCAGGTGGCGGGGCAGCAATACGGCGATCTCGCGAACCTGAGCGCGCTCTACGGACAGACGCTCGGGGGCATGATCCCGCAGCAGCTCCAGCAGATGGGGAACATGCAGGGTGCGGGGAACCAGATCCTCAACACCGCGATGGACCCGCAGAACCAGCTGTACAACCAGCTGTACAACCAGAACCAGCAGCAGGCGAACGCGACGAATTCGATGTACGGCCTGGGCGGCTCGCCGATCGGCGCCGCAATGACGAACCAGGCGGACCAGCAGTTCAACATGAACTGGCAGAACCAGCAGCTCGCGCGCCAGCTCCAGGGCATCCAGGGCGCGGGCCAGGCGAACCTCTCGGCCGACCAGATCAATCAGATGCTCGGCCAAAACCTGCAGGGCGCCGCGGGCTTCGCCGGCGCGATCCCAGGCCTCACGCTCCAGTCCGCTCAGACGCCGATCACCTACGCCCAGCAAGGCGCCCAGGTGCCCTCGCAGGCCGGCGTGAACTATCTCGGCAACATCAACCAGCTGCTCGCCACGCTCGGCATCCCGCAGGGCCAGGCCATCCCGTACATGAACTACGGCCAAGGCGCGCAGACCGGCGCCTTCAATGCGGCGCTCGGCGCTTCGCAGTTCAACGCCGGCCAGAACGCTTCGAACGTGAACCTGGGCATGCAGCTCGGAAAAATGTTCGGCAACTCATCGGCCGGGCAGGGATTCGGGAACTGGATGTCGAATCTGTTCGGGTCGAACACCGGCGGCGGCCAGAGCGGCAGCTATTCCGATTACTCGAGCGGCGGCAGCTACTCGCCTGATCAGTCAGGAGCGTTTCAGTAATGCCCATGTACGGCATGGCGCAGGGCGCGCTCGATTTCCTGCAGCAACAGCGGCAGGACGAGCAGCTCAAGCAAGAGCAGGCGATCCGTCAGGCCTATCTGCAGATGGCCCAGCAGCAAGCTGCGCAACAGGCCGCGGAGCGCAAGCAGAAGATGGAGGCGCAGGGCTACGCCGCGCAGTTCCTGCCGCAGCTGCTCGGCGGCGCCGGTGGCGGTGCCCAGCTGCCACCTCCGCCCGGAATGCCTGGCGGCGGACCGCAACCACCTTCGCCCGGACAGCCATCGCAGCCGCCCGGACCGCCGCAGGGCGGTTTCGCCGGCATGCCGCCATCACCACTCGGGGGCGGGGGACCTCCCGGCGGTGGTATGCCTCCGCAGCCGCCTGGCGCTGGCGCAGGGAGATCCGCGGGCCCAGGTGGTCCTGGCATGCTCCCGCCGTACCGTCCAATGCCACAGGGGGCCGGCAGCGGCCTGCAGGCACCTCCTGGAGCTCTACCTCCACCGCCGAGCGGCGGCGCGCAGCAGGATCAGCCTGATCAGTCCCAGGTACCGCAGATGAGCCCGGATCAGGCCGCACAGTCATTCGCGGGAATCGCGAAGGCGATGCAAGCCGCCAACGTCCCGGCTCAATTGCAGATGGAGGCGCTCTCCGCACTCGAGCCGTTCTACAAGATGATCGCGGAGGAACAGGATCGCCAGCTGCAGCGCAAGCATCAGCTGCAGACCGATCTATTTGAACGACTGAAATATTCGCAGCAAACGCCGCAGACGCGCACGATCGAGCGCACCAACGCGAAGGGCGAACCGATCCAGGTCACGCAGGAATACGACCGCGCGACCGGGCAGTGGAAGGAAGTCGGCGAGGGCCCGAAGTTCGCAAAGCAAGTCCCGTCCGTGGTGAACGTCAATTCGCAATTCAATGACAAGGAATCGTCCCTTCTGGCGGCGCTGGCCGACCGCAATGTCACCTTGCCGGCTGGATTCCGCTCAAAGGAACAGCAGAAGGCGACGCTCCAGGGACTTCTGAAGAAATACCCCGACAAGTCGCCCGATGAGATCGCCGAGCTGATTCAGAACAACAAGATCAGCCTCGCTGCAGAGATGCGCAGGGCGCAGGCCGCCGGTACACAGGCGGGCCGCGTGTCAGTCGCCGAGAACGAAATAGACGAATTTGCTCCGCTCGTGTTGGAACAGTCGAAGAAGGTACCGCGTAGTTCCTGGATGCCTTGGAACCGCCTGAAACTGATGGCCGACGAGAGCGTATCTGACCCCGAGCTGCTCCAATTCAAGGCGTACATGCAGTCCCTGAACAACGCCTATGACAACCTCGCGGCGCGCGGCGGCACGGACAAGGACAAGCGCGCCCACATTCAGAAACTGTTCGACACTGCGACCGGACCGGAGGCGATTCCCGCACTGGTGGCTGCGCTACAGCAGGAAGCCGCTGCGGCGCGGCGCGCCACCGCCAAGGCGATGAAGCCAACCGGATCAGGAGACAGCGGGAAGCAGGAAGATCCCCTTGGAATTCGCTGACGTCCGCGCGAAATACCCGCAGTACAGCGACCTATCGGACGAGCAGCTCGCCCAAGGGTTGCACAAGAAGTATTACTCCGACTTGCCGTTCGACAAGTTCGCCGCGAAGGTCGGATACGAACCGGTTCACCCGGCTAACGTCGGCGACGTCCCGGATCCGAACAAGCCGGCCAAGGCCGCCGCGAAGAAGCCGCTTCCCGGCAGCACGGCAGGCTTGGCTGAAGATCGCAAGAGTGTCCTAGGCGGACTCGAGGCGGCCGGCTCGGCGATCACTGGACTGCCTGGGGCAGCAATGGGCGCAGTCTCCGGGCTCGCCCGCATCCCATTTACGCCAGGATTCGGGACTCAGCGCGGCGTTCAGGCGACAGGCGCGCAAGCGGAGAGCACCGCCGGCAAGCTCACCTATCAACCGCGCACGCCAGAAGGACAGCGGATAGCCGGCCAGGTCGGAGAGCAGATGCAGGCGCTCCAGCCAGACTTGACCCTTGGCAGTCATCTTGCGCCGCCGCCTGGGTTCAAGCCGCCGCCGGTCAGCCTGCCGCGCCTGCCCGGGAGAGGCACGGCGGCGCCTGACATGTCTGGCGTCGGCGCCGCGCGCGCACCGGAGGCGACGCTCCGGTCCTCGCGAGCCGATACCCTCCAGCTCCCGCCGCTCACGAAGGGACAGGCCGAGCGGACGTTCGAACAGCAACGGTTCGAGCGCGAGAAAGCGAAAGACGCGGAGCTCGGCGAGCCTCTGCGCGAACGCTTTGCCGAGCAAAACGAGCAGGTCATCCGAAAGTTCGATCAGTGGATTGACGAAACAGGCACCCAGGCACCCGACATCCGCAGCGTTGGAAAGTCAGTCGACGCAGCCCTGGTGAAAAAGGCACAGGCGGCGAAAGGCGCGATCCGGGCCGAATACCAGAAGGCGGACGCCGCCGGCGAGACCGCCGCGCCTGTCAGCACTCAGCCGATCGTCGACTACCTCGAGTCAACGCGGCCGGAATCCATCAATGCGCCGATCCTGCAGACGATCGAGCAGAAGCTGATCCAGCTCAAGGGCGCCACGAAGGGCCCGGACGGCAAGCTGGTCGCTGGTCAGATGACCCTGAAGGACCTCGAGGAATTGCGGAAGATGATCGGGCGTGCCTCACAGACGACGCCGACCAACATCGCTTTCGGTACCGAGGCAAAGAAGGTAATCGACGCCGGGACGGCGAATGCAGGCGGTCCGATCTACGCGCGCGCGCGGCGGCTGCGCCAGCGCTACGCCGAGGAATTTGAGGACCGCAGCGCGATCGAGCGCCTCATGTCCACGAAACCGGGAACGAAGGACCGTAGCGTCGCCTTCGAGGACGTGTTCAAAGAAGCGATGTTGAACGGGAGCCTGGATGACGTCCGATGGGTGCGGAAGACCCTGCAGACCGGCGGCGACGAGGGGAAACAGGCCTGGCAGGACCTGCAGGGCGCGACGGTGAATCACATCAAGCAGATCGCGACTGATGGAGTCTCCCGCGATACCCGCGGTAACCCGGTCGTTTCCCCGGCGAAGCTGAACAAGGCGGTGACTGAGCTCGATCGCGATGGAAAGCTCGATTTCATCTTCGGTAAGCAGGGCGCTCAGCAGATCCGCGACATCGCTCAGTACGCTGTCGACACGGCCACCGCGCCATCAGGCACCGTGAACACGTCGAACACCGCTGGCGTGATCCTGCAGGCGCTTGACGCCGCTGCTAGCGCTGGCATTGGTATCCCGGCCCCGGTCGCTTCCGGCATCGCCTGGGGGAAAAAGAAGCTCCAGACGCGGCAGGCCCGTAAGCAGATCGGCGAGGCGCTCGATTATCCGAACACGCCCGGGCAGCTTCCGCCGCCGCCGTGAGAATCCTCTGCATCGACGTCTCGAGCAACGCGCTCGACTGGCTGATGCGCTGCCAGAGCTTCGGCCATCAGGTGAAGTGGTACGACCGGAACCGCAAGGACGGGAGCGTCCGCCAGGCCGGCGAGGGCATCGTCCCGAAGATCCGCGACTATGACGAGCTCCGGCGGAAGTGGCTCGACTGGGCGGACCTGATCTTCACGCCCGATAACACGCACTACCTCGAGCTGCTCGAGCCGCTGCGCGAGCGCGGCTACCCGGTGTTCGGGCCGTCGCCGGCGGCCGCGGCGCTCGAGCTCGACCGGACGGCCGGCCAGGCGGCGATCAAGGAAGCCGGGATGAACGTGATCCCCTCCAAGGAATTCCGGGACCACGATGCGGCGATCGCCTACGTGAAGAAGCACGCCGATCGCTGCTTCGTGTCCAAGCCGAACAACGACGACAACAAGGCGATGTCCTACGTCGCGACGGACGCCGCGGACCTGGTCTACATGCTCGAACGCTGGAAGAAGAACGAAGCCTACCGCCAGGGAGCTCGCGAGAACGGGTTCATCCTGCAGGACAAGATCGACGGTATCGAGATGGCGGTCGGCGGCTGGTTCGGCCCGGGCGGCTGGTCGCAGTGGTGGTGTGAGAACTGGGAATTCAAAAAGCTGATGAACGGCGACCTGGGCGTCAACACCGGCGAACAGGGAACGCTGGTGCGCTACGTCAAGCAGTCGAAGCTCGCCGATCTCGCGCTGAAGCCGCTCACGAAGATCCTGAAACGCCTGGGCTATGTCGGGTACATCGACAACAACGTGATGATCGGCCGCGACAAGATCTGGCCGATGGAGCTCACGGTCCGCCACGGCTGGCCGCTCACCCACAACCAGACGGCGCTGCACCAGGGCTGCCCGGCGCAGTGGATGAAGGACCTGATCGACGGCCGCGACACGCTGGATGTGATCCCCGACAAGCCGTGCGTCTCCGTCGTCGTCACCATCCCCGACTTCCCGTACTCGCGCTACACCGCGAAGGAGACGACCGGCATCCCGGTCTACGGCGCGACGGACCGCGAGCACATCCATCTCTCAGAAGTGATGTTCGGCGAGGCGCCGACACTCGTGGGGAACCAGGTCGTGAGCATGCCGTGTTACCTGACCGCCGGCGACTACGTGCTGATCGCGACCGGGGTGGGTGATACGATCAGCGGAGCTCGGCGCTCGGCTTACGCTGCGGTGAAGAAGGTGAAGATCCCGAACTCGCCAATGTGGCGCACGGACATCGGCGCCGGCCGCCTGGTGAAGCAGATCCCCGAGCTCCAGAAGCTCGGCTACGCGAAAGGACTCACGTTTTGAGTGAGAGAAAACCACTCGGCCGCAAGACGATGCGCGCCCGCAAAGACATGACGGGCATTGGCACGCGCACAGGCAGGCCCGGCAATAAGCACCGGGCGCAAGTGACCTCGAGGACCCTCACCCTCGAGCGCGTTCGAGAAGTTCTGACTCAGACGCGCGGCGACATCCTCGAATCAGCCAACATCCTCGACGTTCCGCACTGGCATATCGATCGATACATCCGCCAGAACCAGATCCTGCAGGAGCACATGCAGGTGATCGGCGCGCTCAAGGTTGCCTCCGAATACGAGGCTCTGTCGGACCAGCAGTTTGAACGGGAGATCGCGCGGCTTGCCCTATCCTTCCGGCTGCTCGCGCTCAAGGAGCTTGCGCAGGTGGCGATGCTGCCGAAAAGCGCCAGCGCCACCCGGCTGTACTCGAAGGTCAAGGCTTGCATGATTCTCTACGGCGTCGCAGACGTGAACGGAGCGGAGCGCGCCGAGCCCAAGGCCATCCTCGAGGAGCTCAACGCGGTCTATCAGGCCTCAGCGCCGCGGATCAAGGAGATCCGGCAGACCGTCGTGAAGCTGATGGACGGCTCGCTGGAAGAGCCGGCGAAGGCAGCGGAACCGGCTCTACTTCCAGACCCATCACAGACCCATAGCACGCACTAACGGATCCCGTTTTTGCCGCGTGGATCTGGTCGGTTCCTAGAGTGAAGGCGGCACTCCGGATTCAGTCCGAAAAGGATTTCGAGTCCGGCGCATTCGACCACTCTGCCACCTCTCCATCAAGCACTTACGCCGCTTCTTGCTTTTTCGGACCCATGCCTGACCCATCCAGGACCGGCAAACCTTCGACAGCCTTCCGTAAATGACCCGGCGCCAGGTGGCTGTATTTCGATGTTACCGCAAGGTTGGAATGTCCGAGTAGATCCCGCACGGCAGTCAGAGACGCTCCAGACTGCACGAGCCAAGAGGCGTACGTGTGCCGAAGGTCATGCAGCCTCACGTGCGGCAGACCGGCCACAGTCCTGGCGTGCCGAAACATCCGATTGATATTCGTCGCCGTCAAATTGAACGGCAGGCATCGTTCGGCGATCTCCAGCGCCTCCGGCGGGAGCGGTACCCTGCGCGGACGCCCGGACTTCGAAACCTCGATGAGGGCCGCGCCGTCTTTCAGGTGATGAGGCTCAAGCCGCAGAATTTCTCCCCGGCGCATTCCGGAGAGGCACGCGAAGTGAATGAAATCCGCCAGCCTAGGGTCCGCTTTCTCACACAGCAGATTCACTTCCTCCGCCGTCAGATAGACCTGCCGGGATCTCTCGCCGGGCAACAGACTGATCGTCGCCTGGGCCCTGTTGATCCGACCTATCCTCCTGAGGATCGCCAGCAGCCTGTTTATGGTGGCCGGCTTTAAACCTCCAGCGTTCCCCACCTTCTTCACGCGCTCCGCTACTTTCTCGATCTCGTCCAAATACTTTCCGCCGGTGAAGGCTGATCGTAGGATGTCGATTCGATAGCGAAGATCCTTCTGATACGACTTCAGCAGAACGGCCTCCGACTCCTCCCAGTCGGTAAGCGCATCGTCGATCAGGATTCTCGGTTTGATACCAGCCGAAAGATCGACCTGCGCGCGGAGGATCTGAGCTTCTTTGAGGTGGGCGTCTCGCTCTTTCGCGCCGGGCGGAAGCGTAACTTCAATGCGCTTGCCCTGACCTGTTGAGACGCGAATCTGCCAGCGACCGTTTCTAAGGCGATACGGCATGACTCTTTCTCCTTGTCTTCAAGGTACTTCTGAAGGCTTTCTTCTCGTATTCGATACTGCGCTCCCACGCGGGCCGCGATTATATGGCCACGCGCGATTTCGGCTCGTACCGTATCGGTGCAGACCTTGAGGCGCTCTGCCACCTCCGGGATCGTGAGAACGTTCATGCTGCATCCTCAAAGCGATTGTGCTTCCTGATATTGTCGGCTGCCGGAAGGATCTGCAGATTCGCTGGAACGTGCAGCCCTGAGACTGTCTTGCCTTTGAGGGGAACGATGTGATCGACGTGATATCGCAACCCGGTCGTGCGTGATAGCGTCGCCGCAGCTTCATAGATCTTCGTGATCTCAGAAGGATCTGACCACATGGGCGTCCGCTGCATTCGGATAAGCCTCTTTCGCGCCGATTGATGGTTTGCGCTCGCTCTTCGCTTAGCTTCTCGTTGGATGGCGCGATAGTCTTTTAATGCTTGCTGCGTCACCCTCAGGTGGCGACCAATGTACAGATGCCGCATCAAGCCGAAACGGATCACCGTTACAACCTGTCCCTCGGACATGCCGAGCTCCTTGGCGACCTGTGTGACGGTGAGCAGGCTCACGGAGCTTTGTCCTTCTCGCATGAGCATGATTTGCTGCGAACCTCCCAGGCTCCGGCCAGCAGAAACGGTATCCATGCCCATCCGTAATGGCCGGTAACGACAAGGTATACGCCGCTGGCAATCGACGCGACGACGGCTATTAGCCACGCCAGATGCGCGCTGCTCACCCTGGCCGTCCTTCGTGATACCGGCCTTCCATGCGAGCCAGCAGCTCGCGCAGCGCCGCGCGCATATCGTCCCGGTTCGCGTTCGAAATGTAGTTCATACGACCTTTGTCGCCCCAGTCGAACATCAGGACCACGAAGCCTACGCCGGGCCACATCTCCTCGATTCCATTTGCAAGCGCCTGGAGGCGCCGGCGCATGTGTTCCTCAGGAGGGCCGTGGTCCGACGGCATGGTTCAGAACTGCATCGCCTGCCGGAGATCCTCGATCTTGAGCTTCATCAGCCCGGAATCTTCGAGGTTGCGCTTCACGCTGCGCAGCTGGGCAAGCCGTTCCTCGGCATCGGCGATCTGCCGGTCGATGTTCATGCCGACCGTCATGTTGCGCATCTCTTCCCGCGTGGTCAGCTTGTCAGCGTAGTTCGCCTGCGTTTCCTGCATGCCCACGGACTGCCTTCCGATAACGTCACGCATTGCTACTCCTTTCGGGTGATGGAAATTCGTGGCTTGCCTGGATCAGTTCCGATGCGCGCTTCCAGATGTCATAGCTCTCCGGGTCCGTCTCATGCCAACCCGCGTGCGTGCAGAAATCGCGGCCCTCTGCCGGAGCCACGCAATGGCCATTGCAGTGTTCCCTCTCGTAGTCAGCAGTGAGCTCCTGGAGCATGGCGAGCAACGGATCGTCTGCAGCCAACGTACTACGGATGAAGTCGCACAGGCGTTTCGTCGTGACCTGGTGCGAAACATCGCCGGTCAGGCGCTCCCATTCGCGCTGCTTCTCCTCGGTCCATGGACTGCCAGAGTGAAACAGCAGAGTCGCCTCGCAGGCGGCTCTGAGACTCGGTTCTCTCAACTTTCTATCTCCGGCGCGTAATCCTCCGGCCGCGCGAACGTGGGCTTTCCACCGATCCGCCACGTTGACGCCATCGCCGCCAAGCACTCGCGCGCCGCGCGGCCGCCATACGCCTTCCCATCGATCCCCAGCATGTAGCGCTTGAACGTCCCATCGGCGAGCGGCGTCGAATCGCGCATGTCGAGCATGTAGATCGGCTCATCATTGCTCTGCTCACGCACGAGCAGCCGGCATCCGCGGAGCCCTGCAAGCGGATGATCCTCCGGGCAGGAGTCGATCACCTTTGCATTCGTCTCTCGCATGTAGCGCGCCATGCCACCCGGGATGAGATCGAGCATTACGCGGCGCACTTCGGCGTTCTGCTCGCTGTCGATTCGCTCGGCCGTCAGGCTCGAGCGGCTCTCGATGATGTCGGCCGGTACGCGCACGCCATGCACCGCATGCACGCCCCAGCCGTCCGAATAGGCGCAGGCCGGGCCATCGAGTGAGTGCAGCCGCCCGCGGTCGTCGAGCTTCAGGACCGTGTGGCGATCGGAGATGAGGACGGCGCCCTCGTAGGGGAACCACCAGTGGCACGCCTGCGATTGTTCAAGCCACAGATCGAGTTTCTGTCGCTGCTCGACGGTGTACTGCACGCCGATCTGGTTGCAGAAATCGTAGAAGACTTCCCAGGCACACCAATGCTGCCCGGCAAAGAGCTGGCCCCCGAGCTGGCCCCAGAGCTGGCCCCCGAGCTGGCCCCCGAGCTGGCCCCCGAGCTGGCCCCAGAGCTGGCCCCCGAGCTGGCCCCAGAGCTGGCCCCAGAGCTGGTCCCCGAGCTGGCCCCCGAGCTGGTCCATGAGCTGGTCCCCGAGCTGGCCCCAGAGCTGGCCCCCGAGCTGGCCCCCGAGCTGGCCCCAGAGCTGGCCCCCGAGCTGGTCCATGAGCTGGTCCATGAGGTTCTTTTGCAAAGCAGGGGCCTTGTGCAGAACGCCGTAGGCGAGGAGACACATCGCCGGGGATGAGAAGAACAGCGCGACCGGTTTCTTTTTCCCGATCACGCCATACATCATCGCGATGGCGTTCTCGGCGCGCTCACGATCCAGCGGCGCCGTGTTGCGGCCGATCGCAAGCCAGCGCTCGTAGGTCTCGCGCTGCAGCGCTTGCTGCGCGGGCGTGAGCTTCTCGATCTTCGCCATGGCTCAGTCGGCAACGCGCTGCAGCTCGCCGCGCTCATACACCACCTGTTCGGGCAGGTGATAGATGCCCGGCTCGACAACAATGCTCGCGTGCTCCTCATGTTGAAGCGTGGCGCGCTCCAGCACTTGGAGGTAGCGCTCGGCGCCGGCGTCCCACAGACGCACCTTCGCCGCCTCTTCGCCGCGGAAGGAGTGGCAGTGCCCCGTGCTTTCGCCGAATTTCAGCACCACATCGGGCCGCGTTGCATCGAGGTTCAGCGTGCGCGCTTTCGGCAAACGCGTAACGCGCACCAGCAGAACATCTCCCTGCCTCATCATCTGCTTCATTTCGCTTCTCCTGTTTGGGTCTTCGGGTACTTCCTCAGTTTATCGTTCAGCTTCGCGCGAAGCTCGTTGACCTGTCCGTCGGTCAGTTGGCCAGCGGCCTGCTTGATTTCTCCGCCGAGTTCTATCAACGAATCCCGCGAATTCGCGAGATCCAATTTGGCCTTGAAACCGGCGACGATCGGCGGATCGTCTTCCCACGGAATATCGTCCTCGAGGTCTGCCACGTTCACGCCCCCGCTGGGCGCGGCTGCCGGCGGCGGTGACTGCTCTGGCAAAGAGTGTGATGCCGCAGTTCCCGACCCACCCGCCGGTGCCGCATTCTGTTTGCCGCCCTTCGCCCACTCGGCGAGACGGCGGCCCCTATCCTCATTGATCTCCTGATCGAGCGGGAACAGCGCGCGGTGCTCTCCCTCGAGCTTGATCGGCTTCGGCTTGCCCGGTGCATCGGGCAGCAGCAGGAACGAACAGGTGAGCTCGTAGGGCAGATTCTTTTCGCAGATCGGCTGAAACCCGATCGGCGTGATCACCGTCTTCTTTTTCCCGTTCTCGCTTACCTCGACCATCTTCACCTTTTCCTCCGCGCGAAAGCAGAGGATCAGCTGCGCGCGAATCTGCAGCAGGCGGCTAACCATCTCCTTGTGCGAGCGCTTCGGTTTGATCCAGGAGGACATCTTGAAGGCCTCGCGCAGGTCGTACTCCGAGGCGTTCTGCCGGCGCTCCATCGCGCGCTTTACCGAGCGCTCGAGCTCCTCCTCCTGCCAATCGAGGATGCCGCCCTCCCCTGACCATTCATGCGAGCAGGAGTCCACCACGATGGCGGGGTAGCCGGCTTTGTCTGCCGCCTGAATCGCCGCGAGATATGTGTCTGGCCGAAAAGGCGGCATCAGATCGGCGTGATCAAACTGGAAGCGCTCGGCGTAGTGCTTCGCCCTGCCCGCCTCCGTGTCGATCACGGCGAAGCGCCGGCCGGTGCCGCAGATGCCCGCGGCGAGTCGCATCGCGCTGAACGTCTTCCCTCCTCCGCTCGGACCGATCAACCCGAGGATCAGGTTGACGTTCTCGCGGATCGCGGGCCTGAAGGTGACGGACGGAGCGTTCATTCCGGCGCGCCGTGGATATGCGGATGGACGTACACGCCAGGCGGGACATCCGGGATCTGGAGGTTCCATGCCTTGCGGACGGCATCGAGGATCCCTTGTTCGGTCTCGCCGAATGAGATGATCACCGTGCCCAGGAATCCCAAGGGAGTGCCGTCGAAGGAGATCGGTTTCCCCTGCTGGAGCAATTCGATATTCCGACGCGAGAGGCCGAGGAACATGATCTTGCCCGGCGGCTCGCCATCGGCAATGAGTGCCGCATTCGTCGTTTCGAAAACCATTCGGATCATGATTCCATCGCCTCCGCTTCCGCCATCTGCCAGGCGTTCGGTTCGACGTAGGCGATGCGGTTCTGGTACGCCGGCCACTCGTTGCGCTCCAGGCACTCACGCCAGATACGCAGGCCGACGTCGCACTTCGCCTTGCCGATCTCCTGGAACGCAGGCTCCAGCGCAAAGGCCTGCACCGCGTAGGGCGGATCGACCTCCTGGACCAGGAACACGAACGACGGATCGCCACCGATCACCGCGCGAGCTCCGCGCCGGTACCAGTGATCCTGGATGTCCAGGCCGTGCGCGACGATCGAGCGCCGCGGCCAGTCCGCGCCGGCGTTCTCCGTTGTCTTGTAGTCGACGATCAGCCGCTTGTCGTTCGATATCCAATCCCACCGCACGCGGCACCAGGTCGAGTCCTCGAGCCAGAACGCGCTGACCTCGGTCGTGCCGTGCTCGAACGCGAAGCCATCCAGATCCGGGCAGTCCTTCCAGAACTTCCGGGCGGCGACGACCATGCGTTCGATCTTCTCGTACTGGCGGACCAGCACCGGGAGCTTCCCGATCGAGCGCACGCCTTCGCGCGCATCCCGCGCGGCCTTCGTCCGCCAGTCCGGGAAGTCGAGCGGCTGCACGCGCTCCATGCCACAGAGCAGTGCATCGTGGGATGCCTGGCCCACGTCGAACTTCTTGTCGACGTCCGGCTGCCAAGTGGGATTAAGCCGCGGGTGGTCGATCCACGCATGCGCGGGCGAGCGGTAGATCAGGTCGCAGATCGTTCCCCGAGAGAGCGATGGCATCGGCGCCGGATCGGCGTGGTACTGCTCCTCACCCATGTTCGGAAAAATCCCAGGAGTCACTTAGATCCCCTCTGTTCTGTTACCCGCACCGTCGGACGATCCAGGAGCCACTTGTTTTGCTTGCGCAGCCAGCGAACAGCGTCGAGCCACTGACGCAGGTACCAGGCCGGATAACCCTGCCGGCGCATGCGCATCAGGCAGCCCCAGGCGCTTACCATAGCCAACCCGGGAAGCCGAGACACATCCACACAAAGCCCGCAACCACAACGATCGTGAGCAGGACGAGCTGGTTCACAGTCGTTCCCTCGCTTTAGCGCGCAGCTGCTCCTCGGCCTTAACCTTCGCGTCTCCCTCGGCAAAGAGCACGTCGCGTAGCAGCAGACCGAGCTCCTCGACTTCGGTGAACGTCGCGACGTCGACACATGCTCTGAGCGCAGGGTCATCGTGCGGTGGAAACCCGAGAAGCGCGCCGGCCAGTTCTTCGTGGGTCACAGCGAGTCCTCACTCTCAGGAAATGTGTCTTCCTCCGAAATGAGCTCAGCCTCGTCCTCCGCTTCCTGCTCACGGCGCTCGGCTTCTTCCTCACACCAGCAGCGCACGCCGCAGCGCCAGCATCCGCGCGGATCGTTCGGATGACCGGTGAACTGCGGCCACGTTTCCGCGTCGCCAGGACCAGGGCAGTACGGGTATTCCATGAGCGTCGCTCCGAAAACCAAACAGAGCGAAGCCTAAGACATTCGTGTCTCAACGTCAAGACGTTCGTGTCTTGCTTTTGTGTCTAACATGTCAATTCGGAGACCGAGTGTCAGTTTATGGGGGAACGAGATGCCGGAATTGGGGCCCGGCGGCTTGACAACGACAAGCTGAACTGACTACTTCTTCGGAGGGATGGCGTGAGACAGTTTCTTAAGACTTTCAGTTACCTGCTGCTGGACTTGCAACGCCTCGATTATGTCCTTCTCATCCACGGGCCGTAAGGTCTTTACCGTGTCCCAGTTGAGACCTTTCACGAGGAGCTGCCAGGGCTGAGCGCCAGTGATTTCCGCCAGCGTTTCCAAGGTCAAGAGGTTGCAGTTGCCATCCGGTAGCTTCGTGTCGTCTGGACCCACCAGGCGGCCGAGCTCGCGCTGCTTCATCTTACCGTGGGATTCGGTCTCGAAGTCGTTCTGCGACCATCCCTTGGCCTTCAGGAACGCCCTGAGGTTCGCCGCCAGGATCTTGGCGGGCTCGCTGCGCCGCTTTCTGTCGACTCCCATACCGTGAGACATTACCGTCTCAGGGGTCGCGAAGGTGTCTTGACAATAAGACATTCGTGTCTTAGGCTAGCCGCCCATCATGATGACCGAAAGCGAACTCGTCGCTCTGCTCAAGCCAATGAACCGGCGGCAGCTGAAGGACTTGGGGGCGACGGTCGGCGTTTCTGACCGTCAGCTGGACCGCATCCGAAAAGGGGAATCTGGTGTTCGGGCCAGCACCCTCGAGCGCATTTCCAAGATTCTCGACCGGCGCACATCGCGCGCCGCGCTGGCCACCCCCGCATAAGTTGATCGCCCTTCCCTGAAAGCAGGATAACAAGGGGCTACTGGATTGTGATGGAAAGGCCCAAGAAATCTATTTCCAGTAGACAGCTCTCCCTCGATTTCGAGCCCGGCCTCACCGAGCGCTATGAGAGTTTGATCGGCTGCGTTCGCGCCTGCGCCGAGCGCCATCAGAAGCCCATGAAGGCGATTGCCGCCGACATGGATCTGTCGGTGAGCGACTTATCCCGCAAGCTGGCGAACCGGCCCGACGACAAGCGCCGCTTTCACCTCGATGATCTGCAGAGGTTCATCGAGGTCACTGGCGATCTGACACCGATTCACTGGCTCGTCGAGCGTTACATCGAATCGCGCGATTCCAAACAGAACCGCGCAATCTCGGAACTCTCCCGCCTGATGCCTGAGATCACGGCGCTTCTGCGCGCGGCTGGCTCGAAGTGACTCTACCGCTGGCAAAGCTCCATCGCCTTCGCCGTGTCGTACGGCATCGCTTTGTTGTTGATCAACATGTTCACGCACGACCAGTCGGTCTGCTTCTGCGGGACAGGAATCGGCTGGACCTGCGGCTGCACGACAGGTTGCGGCGGCGGCGCGGCGCCCATGCAGCTCGCCTGACAGTAGCCATTCTGCCCGCATGCCCGAATGCAGTTATCGACGCGGTTGTCCGCTTCCATCTGGCGGAGTCCTTCGTACAGCCCCGCGCCGACGCCGTAGCCGGCCGCAGTCGCCCGGCCTGCCAATACTGCGCACAGCAACAGAAGTGTGATCCGCATGACGCCTCCCTGTCTGACGACCGCGCCAGGATACGCCCATGAAGCCGCGCGTGCGCATCCATCGGCTCGATCTGCTCGGTCCCGATGCACAGCCCTGGTGGATCTGCGAGGGCGATGGCGTCGACGCGGTCGGTGTCAGCCCGCGCTCGGCCTGGGAGAAGTGGAAGGACGCCGCCGGCGATGTGCTCACGCCGCTCGCCAGCGCCTGGCAGGAGTTCGTCACCGCCTGCATCGAGGGTCGCAACGACGACGCCTCGACGCTCTACAGAAGATTCCAGGCGATCCGCGACGTCGGGCTGCCCGAGCGCAAGGTGTATCTGTGACGGGGGGCTTCCGCGGCCGTAAACCGCTCCGCCAGCAGCTGCGCGAGAACGCGGCTGCGATGCGCTTCTACGAAGCTGCCGTGCCTGAGGACAAGGAGCTGCTCCGCCTGGGCATGCCGCCCGAGTCGCTCACCGCGGGCCCGCCGGAGCGCGCGCCACCGCGCAAGCAGCGCTCCGCCTCCACCGAGCCGCTCGAGCGCGACGTCGTGAAAGCCGTGATCGCCTACATCCAGAGCCGGCCCGACTGCGTGTTCGTCGGCCGGTTCAACCGCGGGACATCGGTCGAGACCGACAGCTACGGTCGGCAGCGTTTCCAGGCGTTCAACACCGTGAAGGGCTTTCCCGACGTGCACGGCCTGCTCCGTGATCCCTGCCGGGCGATCTACCTCGAGTGCAAGCGGCCGAGCACCCGCGGCCGCCTGACACCCGAGCAGCGCGACTTCCTGTTCCTCGCCCGCCAGGCCAACGCCATCGCCGGCGTCGTCACATGCATCGAGGACGCCGTGAAACTGATCGACTGGACTTAATCCCCACCACAGGAGCCAACCATGGACACAACAGCTAGCGCAGCGCCCATCATCGATCCGGCCGACGTCATCGTGAACCCCGACAACGTGAACGGGCCGCCCGATGGCATCTACAAGCTGCAGGAGGTGACCGAGCGCCTGCAGGACCTGATCTCGCTGCACCACAGCGCCACCTACGCGCGCGAGGATTACGCCGATGCGATCAAGGCCGTCGCCAAGAAGGCAGGCCTCAAGCCCGCGGTGCTGCGCAAGTTCGTCTCCGCCAGCGCCTCCGCCAAGTTCGCCGCCCACAAGAAGCAGGCCGAGCAGCTCTCGCTGATCTTCGAATTCGTCGGCGGCTAGAGCCGCCCGCGTGATCCGCTTCGTCATCACCATCACCGACGACAACGTCGCGATGGTCAGCGTCCAGCTCGAGCGCTTCAACGAGAGTCCGACCGCCGAGGAGCAAGCGCACGCCATACGGCTCGAGCAGATTATCGACGGCGCCATGGAGCAGGTCGCCACACGGCGCTCGCAGTCCCCGCCCGGGCCGATGCACTGATGGACGACGAGCTCCGCCGCGCGCTCGAGCACGATCAGGCCATCCACCGCGCCGTGCTCCGCGAAACCCTCGCGCTCGCCGAGCTCGCCCTGGTACACGCCGAGCTGCTGCTCCTTTCCCCCCAGCCGGGCCCCTCCTCCTTCCCGGCTGATTTCACCCCGACGGCGCAGGCGGATGGCCGGCCGTCGGGGCTTTCTCGCTCCGATACCTGATGCACCCCGACCAGACCGCCGCTGACGGGCGGCAGGGCGCTGATTCCCCCAAACCTTACGCTGGGCTGGATGTGGTCATGCTGGGCGACGTAGGGCTCAATCTCAACCGCCGCTACGTCGTCAAAGGACTGATCGGCGCTCAGGAACTCGCCGTCTTCTATGGCGAGTCCGGCTGCGGGAAAACTTTCCTGGCAGGCCATCTCGCATTCTGCGTATCCACGGGCCGCGAGTGCCTGGGCCGGCGCACTCAGCAGGGCCTCGTTGTCTATCTGGCCGCCGAGGCGCCGGGGTCCTTCATGAACCGGATAGTCGCCCTGAAGAAGGAGTACGGCGTCGAACAGGCGCCCCTCGCCGTCATCCGTAACTCGCTCAATTTTGTGCAGCGAGGCGAACGCGGCGGCGCTCCCGAGGTAGGCGACGACGCGCGTGACGTCATTAAGGCTTGCGTCGAGCTTGCCCAACGCTATCGAATGCCGATCGTGCTGGTGATCATCGATACGGTCAGCTCCGTCATGTCCGGTGAAAACGAGAATACCTCTGAGGGGATGGGAGCCTTCATCGCCGCCATGCGCGCGATCCGCAACAACGTGGGCTGCGCGGTGCTGGGCGTCCATCACGCCGGCAAGAACGAACTGGCGGGCGCGCGCGGCCACTCCTCACTCAAGGCGGCCGTCGACGCCGAGATCCATATCGTGCACGAGGGGCAAGCACGCCAGGCGCGCATCACGAAGCTCAGAGATGGTGAAATTGGAGGCGGATTCGCCTTCAAACTCGACCAGGTCGTTCTGGGCGCCGATCAAGAAGGCGATCTCGTAACCACCTGCATCGTCCACCCAGCTGAAGCCACACCCATGGACACCGGCAGCGCCAAGCTCTCGGGCCAGGAAACGCAAGCCTTCGCCGCCTTGACCATGCTCGCCAACGGTTCCTGCGCAAAGCGCGAAGCCTGGTTCGATCACTGTCGCGCCGCCGCAATCATCGACCCCTCCACCAAACCAGACGCCGCCGAGCGCCAGATGTCCCGGATGATCGATCGCCTCAAGCGTGCCGGTCTTGTGGACAATCCGATGCGCGGTATGTTCAGACCGCTCTCTGCCCAAACGAGTGGACGGAATGGACATTGACTCCCGTCCGCTCGACGGACAACGTGTCCGCGGGCGTTGCGGTGCGGCGAATGGACAATGGACAACACCCTATAAGGGTGTCCGTTGTCCGCTCGTCCGTCCGCCAGAACCCGTACCACGTCCGGACCCGGGCCTCCGGATGCCCTCGGAACGCGCATAAAACGGAGACTGGAGTCCACAAGGAGATTGAATGGCAAACGTATCAGGATTGCAAAATAGGCGTAGACGGGTCTGTCATGGGTCAGACCGGTCCTCGTACAGGGGAGAGTACGCCGGACTATTGATCCGAAAGCTGTCTTGATGCAGCGCAGAATCCCTGGAAACAAACTTGGGGACCACCTGGGGGTACCCGGACGGGGCGTGCGATTTCGAGGTGAGCCCCCTCTCCGGAT
>Ga0307471_100000091_pt1 | contig 40999 bp, 28 predicted proteins | sample atmos_gasesAM3C__2_FD_204566 | JGI IMG/M metagenome (GOLD analysis project Ga0307471, IMG submission 204566) | Hardwood forest soil microbial communities from Morgan-Monroe State Forest, Indiana, United States - atmos_gasesAM3C_515 | ecosystem: Environmental > Terrestrial > Soil > Temperate... | reverse complement strand
ACTCTCCGCGCTGATTCGACAATATACGGCTCGCAATCCTGCCAAGGAGCTGAGTCCTGTGCGAGCGTGCCTGGTGCCGCATGCTGGCTACGTGTATTCAGGCGCGGTAGCCGGCGCCGTGTTTTCCCAAATCGCGTTGCCGAAGAAAATTCTGCTGCTCGGTGTGCGGCATTATCCGCGCGGGGAGGCCGTGGCGATTCTGTCGGAAGGAACGTGGCGGACGCCCCTCGGTGAGGCGCCCGTGGACGGAGCGCTGGCGAAGCGCTTGCGCGAAGCGTGTCCGGCGTTGCGGGAAGATGCCGTGGCCCACAGCCAGGAGCATTCCCTGGAAGTCGAGATTCCCTTTCTGCAGGAATTAGATCCGGGATTTTCGTTTGTGCCTGTGGCGCTGGGCACGGTGCAATTCGAGCAGCTGACGGCGGTGGGCGAGGCAATTGGAGCGGTGCTGGAAGCGACCGAAGAAGAAGTGTTGATTGTGACTTCGTCTGACCTGAACCACTATGAAAATGACCAGACGACTCGGCGGAAGGATCAATTCGCGATCGATCGTCTGCTGCATTTCGACCCCAAAGGACTTTACGCAGTCTGCCAAGAGAAGGAAATTTCCATGTGCGGCCTGGGCCCAGCAGTCGTCATGCTCACGGCCATGCGCCGACTCGGCGAGAAGAGCGCGCACTTGGTGCGCTATGCCACTTCCGGGGATGTTTCCGGCGATCGGGATACGGTGGTGGGCTATGCGGGAATGACCTTTGCGTAAGGTTTGCTCGGGAGCCGCAGACACGGTTCTTCATTACTTTTCAGACAAAATCTGTTCAGCCAGCGGTTAAAGAAAAAACGGCGCGCCACGGGCCGGTCCGAAAAGTCTCGAATGTAATTAGTGTGGATGGCCTCCGCCTCCCGCGGCGTGTGAAGATCCAGAGGATGGAGCATGAGAAGTAGACGGCATAGAAGAGCCACCAGTGCCGTGGCTGCCGCCACCGCCCCACAACGTTCTGCCAGCAGAACCAGTGCCGTTCGTACGAGCCGGAGCAGGGGAAACCGGAGGCCGAGGAGGAAGAGCTGCTCGAGAAGGCTGCGCGATTGTCGGCAGATGAGCAACTTGCCCGGCCACAGCGTTCGGCGGCAAAGCCTTGCCGGTGGCCGTCTTGGTTTCATTTGCGGCCAGAGCCGTACTTGATGGAACCGGGTTCGCGTTGGCATTGACGAAGCGATGTTCCTTGGCGTCGTAGACGATGGAGGACTCACGCGTCAAGGTCACGGGACGACCGCCCGTGGAGCTACTGAGGACGGTGCGGGAAACGCGGGTGGGAAGAGTGCTGGTTGGCAGTGTGCCGGAGAGCGTGTCGCGCGGGGGTTGTTTCATCGCCGACCACTTTTCACCGCTCGTCACGGCTAGCGGTTGAGCCGCGATTCCGCGATTTTGCACCGGATAGATTCCTTGCGCGATATTCAAAGGGGTTCTGCCGTTCTTATCCTTGGGATTCAATGGCACGATGCCCACGGTGGAACCCGAGTGCACCCAGACAGCCGTTACCGGGCGGTAGTAGACCGGATAACCGTAGCCAAAACCAGTGGGCGCCCAGACCCAGCCGTACGCCGGGGAAAAGACCCATCCGCCGTAGTGGTACGGCAGCCATCCCCAAGGAGCGGAGCCAATGAACGACCAGCCCAAGAACGGATCGTTATACCAGCTACCAAATCCGTAGCCGAATGGCGACCAGCCCATGGCAACCCCGAATGGCCGCCAACAATTGCCGTAGCCGCCGACGTTAAACCAGGAACCGTAGGTGTACAGATCGGCAAAGCCCGCAGAGTAGTTGGGTGAATTGACGTATTGTGTAGAGTAGTTGGTGGCGGTGACGACGCTTTCGATGCGTCCCGAAACCCACTTAGCAAAGTCGTCGCTTTCGGATGCGCGGCCGATCACCGTTTCACCGCCATTGGCAATTTGCACGGAAAGGGACTGGCCCTTCTCCAAGGGCGTGGACTTGTCCTTGCGCACTACGGCGATGTGGCCCTGTTCGACCTGCACCGTGCTCCCATCGTCAAAATTGTCCAGGCGGAATGTGGTGCGGGCCGTGGCTTCTACCGTGTAGTCGCCGCCCGTCACGCTAAAATAGTCGCCGTAGGTGGGATTGACGTAGAAAATTCCTGTGCCCTGACGCAAGACCAAGCGCGTGATCCGCCCGCCATCGTGAAGAGAAAGATCATAGAACTCCACCACGGTATTGGCGTTGAGGAACGCCATTGCTCCGCTCTCGAACTCAACTTCAGCCCGGCCGTTGTTCGTAGCCAGTACGTACCCTTCGCGGATCGGGAGATTTAGCGGGGCATTTTCCCAGGTAGCGTTTGCGTCGGTCAGCGGATCGCCCTGAAAGCTGCGGGTGAAGCGCACATCGCCCTGAATCAGGCTCAGGCGCACAATGCGCACATGGCTGTTGTCAGCAGTAGCTGCTGGCGGTAAAGCGAGTGGGACGGCGAAGAGCAGCAATACGAAAAGAGAGTAGAAACGTTTCATGGGAGACCTCGAAGGTTGCGCGCCCCTCTGGTAATTAGACGATAAGGCAAGTTAACAGGTTGCGTCACCGATTGACAGGTGTTCGGTAGCGGAGGAAAAATCGCGGCAGGCAACTAGTAGCTCTTAGCCAGAGTGAGGGCGTAAACCACAAATATTTGTTTAGCGAATAGTCCAGATAAGAAAATATGATTGCCAACTTCTTGACAATAAGCAGCTTACTCGCTAACGTGCCTGCCCAGAAGGTCCTCTACGCGTAGCTTACCGCTCGGCTGAAATCACTTTCTCCAGTGTCCTGCACGATCTGGTCACAACTGGAAATCGGGTTTCCCGCTCGCGCGGGGCTGGGGTTTTTATTTAAGGGGGTTGCGATGAGGGGCATAATCCGCGTTCTCTTCTTTGGGGTTCTGGCCGCCAGCGGGTTGCTTGGCATGCAACGGACATTTGGACAGGGTGGCGCGTCAGGCGCCATCAGTGGGACGGTGCTGGACGTGAATGGTGGAGCGGTGGGTTCCGCGGATGTACAGATCATCAACAGTGCGACGGACATTCTCGTGCGCAGGTTGCCTACGGCGGTGGATGGCTCGTTCGTGGCCACACTCATGCCTCCCGGAAATTACTACGTGGTGGTGAATAAGAGCGGGTTTGCAGAGGCCAAGGCCAGCGGGATTGAGGTGCGCGTGACAGAAACAACCCGCATGACCATTACGCTGAAGCCCGGCACGGTCACCGAAAAGGTGGAAGTTTCGGCGCTGGTGGCCACGGTAGAAACCACGAATGCGACTACCGGGCAATCCATCGGCGAAAATGCGGTGCGGGCTCTCCCGCTTGCCACACAGAACTTCCAACAATTGTTGACGCTCTCCTCTGGCGCGCAGAGCGATCTGAATAATTCCACCTCGCTGGGCCGCGGCGACGTGCGCATCATCGTGAACGGTCAGCGCGAGGACAATAACAATTACCAAATCGAAGGGATTGGCGCGAACGACTACAACGTTGCGGAATTGACGAACACGCCCCTGCCAAACCCCGACGTGGTTCAGGAATTTAAGGTGCAGACATCGTTGTACGACGCCACGCAGGGGCGCAATGGCGGCGGCAACATCAATGCGATTCTGAAATCTGGCACCAAGCAGTATCACGGTGACGCTTACGAATTCTTTCGCAACACATCACTCAATGCCAACGACTATTTCCTGAACGCGCAGGGGTCTCCACGGCCGGTGCTGCGGCAGAACATTTTCGGCGGCAGCCTGGGCGGTCCCGTGGGATCAGAAAAGTTCGGCTTCTTTTTTGTGAATTACCAGGGCACGCGGCAGGCCAGCGGTCTTGCTCCAGGTACTTTTATCAGCACGGTCATTCCCGTTTTGCCGTCAACCGATCGCTCGGCAAATACACTTGCTTCCACTTTCAGCAGTCCTGCCGTAGGCGCATGCCCGGCAGTAACCCTGAATCCTGCTCAGATTGATCCCGTTGTGGTCAACCTCCTAAACGCCAAGGGCTCGCAGTTTGGCAGTTCCGCGAGCGGCTTTTTCATTCCCACGGTTGCGGGAACGGCGGGAGTCACCGTCGATCCGAAGACCTGCCTACCGAGCATCAACTCCGGAACCTTGACGGTGAGCAAGCCCGGTACGTTTGACGACAATCAGTTCACGGCCACCTGGAACAAGGAGTTCCACGGCGGCAGCGACAAGATTTCCGTGAATTTCTTCTTCTCGAATTCGCAAGCCTTCGAGCCTTTTGGCGCGGGTGGTTTGCAGGCTTCCCTGGGAGGAAGCATTGCGGCCTCGGATCTGAACTTTCCTTATACCTTGCCCGTGCATGACCGCTTCCTTGGTTTTACGGAAACGCACCTGATCACCCCGGCGATCGTCAACGAGTTCCGCTTTGGCTACGTGCACATCAACAATGCGGCCATCAACAATCCCCCGATTACCGCTTCCGACCTGGGCATTAACCGGCCCATGAGCAACATTACCAGCAGCATTTACAAGTTCACATTCGTCAGTTCAGGTTTCCAGATCGGGCCCACACCGCAGGCGGATACACATAACGATCAGGACAATTACACCTTTACGGATACGGTTTCGTGGGTGCACGGGAAGCACGTTTTTCGCTTCGGCGGCGAAATGACCTTTGTGAATCTGAACAAACTCTTCCCGCAGACCTTTAATGGCCAAATCTTCTTTGCCGGCACCTCCTCGAATGGGCCCCTGGGCGCAACTACGCCCAGCACGGATTGGCAAAATTTCCTTATTGGCGCGCCGGAATTCAGTTTTGGCGGTGGCGGCGTCTATAACCACCTCTACAACCAGAATAACTTTGCGGTGTTTTTCCAGGACGACTGGAAAGCAACGAAGAACCTGACCTTGAACCTCGGATTGCGCACGGAATTCATGGGCGCGTGGGTGGACGGCGCTTGCCATATTGGCAACGTACAGTCGAGTTTGACGCACAATGGTGAGAATCCGTTTGTGTATCCAAATTGCGTAAACAGCTTGGGAATATCAGGTCTCACCGGCAACGCGGATAACACCACGTTTTACAACCGCTACTCTACGGGGTTGGGACCCCGTGTGGGCCTTGCCTATGATCTGTTTGGGAAAGGCACTACGACCCTGCGCGCGGGATATGGGATTTATTACGTGCGCGAAGACGTTGGCGCGGTCGACCAGTTAAGCTTCCAGACGCCTTTCCTTCCCATCGTCTTCGCCGGCAGCAGTCCGCTGGGGCTGACCAATTTCTTCGCACCTTGCGCGGCGACCAATCCGAAGCCCTACAGCCCGTACTGCGATCAGACAACCGGGCTTAACGGTCCCAACGGGCCGAACCCGAATGCCTTGCCAGCTGCCGGAGTACTCAGCAATGCGTACTTGCCTTGCTTGTCCGTGCTACAGGGATTCGTCCTCAACGGCACCAATACGCCGACAACTGACACAACACAGACCCCGGTTTACGCCAATCAAGTCGGATGCAATGGCATTCCCTCAGTCAATGACTTCGCTCTAGAGGTGCCCAGAAACTTCAAGGTCCCGAACACCCAGCAGTGGAATCTGACCATCCAACGAGATCTCGGAAAGAAATTTGTTCTTGAGGTGGGGTATGTCGGCACGCACGCGATTCATCTGCGCGAGACGCGTGATGGCATCCAGTCGCTCAATGCTACGACGGCGAATCCGGCGTACGTGAAGGATGTGAATGGCGTGACTCTTGCCCCGATAACCGTCAACACATTTTCAAACGCAATCGCGCGTACTCCCACGCCAGGGCTGAACGGCTACGCAGGTTACCAGATCTTTGCAAACGATGCTTACTCGCACTACAACTCGCTGCAAGCCAACCTGTCGCGGCGCTGGCAGGACGGGTACATCCAGGTCGCCTACACCTTCTCGAAGTCCACGGACGCAACTTCGACGGGCAACACAGCCTTCAACACCGCCTACAACGACCAGAGCAACATCAATGCCTCGCGCGGCTTGTCTGACTTTGACCGGCCGCAAAGGCTCGTCTTCAGCTACGTTTACAATTTCCCTTTCTTTCGCTCGTCGGAAGGTGCGAAGCGGGTGCTGCTGGAAGGCTGGGGCATCAGCGGCGTGACCATCTTCCAGTCCGGTACGCCGTTTTCCATTATTGATTCGGGCGCGGCCACGGCGTTTCTTGGCGCCGGCAGCACTCCTTTGCTTGGCGCGAGCTTGGCACCGGGTGCAACGATTTCCGGCGCCTACACGAGCGGCGGCATCGCCAGTCGGCTGAACGGCTATGTAAAACTCAGTAACTTCGCGCCGGCAGCGCAGCTCTATCCGGCTCAGTGTGCCGTTGATGCAAACTATTGCGTGACCGGATTCGGCAATCTGGGCCGCAACATTTATCGCGGTCCGTCTCAGCAGAACTGGGACTTCTCGCTGATCAAGAACTTCAAGATCACGGAGCGCCAGACACTGCGATTCACCGTGGATTTTTTTAACATCTGGAACCACGCCAACTTCGCAAATCCGGTCTCCACGGATGTGGAGAGCCCGAGCAACTTCGGAGTCATCACCAGCACCAAGGGTGTGCCGCGCCTGATCCAGTTCTCCTTGCGCTACGCGTTCTAAACGGGAAGGCGCGGACCTTTCGACTCACGAAGCCTCGCTCTCCCGCGGCGTCCTGTTTTGCTGCTCGGTGAGGGAACGTCAGTGCGAGGAGTGATATGATTTTTCACTATGGCCAGAATCGCAACACGTGTTTCACAACTGACGGGCGAAGGCGCTCTGGCTGTCTACACCCGCGCCAAGGAACTTGAGAAACAGGGCCGCTCGATCATCCATCTGGAACTTGGCGAACCGGATTTTCATCCGGCGGCGCCGGTCGTGGATGCCTTGCGCGCCGCGGTGGCCTCGGGCCGCGACCGCTACGTAGCGACGCGGGGAATTCCGGCGTTGCGTGCAGGGATTGCCGATTATCTGAAGCAAACGCGGCGGCTCGATGTGAGTCCGGATCAAGTGTTGGTCGCGCCAGGTTGCAAGATGGCGCTAGCGCTGGCGATGATGGCGCTCATCGAACCGGACGATGAAGTGCTCTACCCCGACCCGAGTTTTCCCATCTACCCCTCGTTTACGCGGGGCCTCGGTGCCAAGGCCGTGCCCTACACGCTGCTGGAGAAAAACAATTTTCAGCCCGACCTCGCGGAGATTGCGGCAAAGATAACCCCGAAGACCGGGATTTTGATTTTCAATTCGCCGAATAATCCAACGGGCACCGTGTTTACGGAGGAAGTGATCGCCGGGTTCGCGGAACTTGCGAAGAAGCACGACCTGTGGGTCCTCGCCGACGAGATTTACGCGCGCATCCTCTTTAGCGGCGAGTACAAGTCCATCTGGGCCCTGCCGGGTATGGCGGAACGTACCGTAATCATTGACGGATTTTCAAAGTCGTTTGCAATGACTGGCTGGCGGCTGGGTTACGCCGTTGCGCAAAAGCACGTGATCGATGCCCTGGACATGTTGGTGCTCAATACGTTTACATGCGTGGCGGAATTTACCCAGGTGGCAGCCATCGAAGCGCTTGCGGATTCCACCCAGACTGTTCCGGCGATGGTGGAGGAATATCGCAAACGGCGCGATCTGTTTGTTCCTGGGCTAAACCAGATTCCAGGTTTCCGCTGCCTGCCGCCCGACGGGGCGTTCTACGCCTGGGTGAACATCGCGGAGAGCGGAATCACCGCGCACGCCATGCAAAAGATTTTGCTTGAAGAGGCAGGTGTGGCCGGGATTGCCGGAGAGGCCTTTGGCGCCGAGGGCAAGAATTACTTGCGCTTCTCGATGGTGGGCGCGGGGCATCTGCTGGAAGGCGCGCTCGAACGCATCCAGAGGGTCTCGACGCGGTGGCGCGCGACGGTCACGCGTTGAGGATGCCATTTCCTTCGCGCCCGCTTTCAAGGGAAGCACTACTGTTTCGAGGTCGTGGAGAACTTGGATGAAACGACTCTTGTTGCGCATCGCCCTGGGATTACTGCTGACGGCAAGCATTTCATATTCGGCTGTGGGACAAGCCCAACCGTATCCGACGGGAAACGTGAAGCAGACCTACGAACGCTTGCTGAGTGCGATCGAAAAAATCCCGATGTACGACAATCACGCCCATCCAGGCTTCGCGGATGATTCGGATGTGGATGCCATGGCTTCGCCTCCGGACGAGAGCGCTACCTTTCGTTTGCGCGACGATAATCCGGAATTCGTCGTCGGCGCAAAGGCGCTCTTTGGCTATCCCTACGACGATTTCAAGCCCGAACACGCGAAGTGGCTCGCCGACAAGAAGAAAGCGGCGGAGTCTGCGGGAGGAACTGGCTACTTCGACAGCATTCTGGACAAGTTAAACGTCGAAATCTGTCTTGCCAACCGCGCCATGATGCCCGCGTATCTGGATCCCAAGCGATTTCACTGGGTCTTCTTCATGGACGCTTTTTTCTACCCTTTTGACAATCACGACCAGACTGCCAGCACCCCTGACATGGGCGTGTATGTGCCTCTTCAGGAAAAAATGCTGGGCCGTTGGAAGAAACAAGAGGGAGTCGAGGGGCTTCCTGTCGACCTGGCGGGTTATGAGGATTTCATCCGGCGAACGATGGCCGACAATCAGAAGCGTGGAGGCGTGGCCATCAAATTTGAGGCTGCGTATTTCCGCTCGTTGTATTTCAGCGATCCGCCGCGCTCGCAGGCGGAAGCCATTTATGCCAACTACCGCAAGGGCGGCGTGCCTAACGCAGACGAGTACCGTATTTTTCAGGATTTTGTTTTTCGCGTGATTGTGGAGCAAGCCGGCAAACTTCGTTTGCCCGCGCACTTCCATTCCTGCGTGGGCATCGGCGACTACTTCAGCCTGCGGAATGGCAACGTCCTGAATCTCGAGAACGTGCTGCGCGATGTGCGCTACAAGAATGTTACCTTCGTGCTGGTTCATGGTGGATGGCCGAACGAGCGGGAAGCGGCCCTGATGACGGCGGTCAAGAACGTTTACCTGGACACCTCGTTCCAGTCGGAAATGCTATATCCTTCCCAATTCAAGATGGTGCTGAAGCAACTCCTGACTCTCTTTCCTGAAAAGATGATGTATGGCTCCGACGCATTTCCGTTCAACGATGCGCTTGGCGCGGAAGAAAGCCTCTGGCTGGCGGCACGCACTTCGCGTACCGCATTGGCCGCGGCGCTGGCCGAATTGCTGGATGAAAACGCCGTGAGTGAGTCCAAGGCCCTGGAATTGGCGCGAAACTATCTGCACGACAACGCCGCGAAGCTGTACGGAGGTTTGCAACCATGAGCGAAAAGCCTGAGCTGAAATACACGTCGTGGAGCAAGGTTGAACGCGAGCGCCTCAACGAGCACATTGACAGGGAAATGATTCACGGGGACAAGTTGATGCTGGCGCGTGTGTTCATCAAGAAGGGCGGACACGTGCCGGAGCATCATCACCACAACGAGCAGCTCACGTACATTCTCGAAGGCGCGCTGAAATTCGCGATTGATAGCAAGGAAATTGTGGTGCGCGCAGGCGAGGTGTTGTGCATTCCCGCCAACATGCCGCACGAGGCGTGGGCGCTGGAGGATACGCTCGATCTCGATGTGTTCACGCCGCCGCGCCAAGACTGGCTCAGCAAGACCGACGACTATCTGCGCCAGGGGCGCTAAGAACCGTCCCTCAACACGCAAACTGAAAAAGGAATGCAGCGCGCGTTTCCGAAACGTGCCGTTCGGGCCAGGCGGCAGCGGCAAAAGCGGTCGTTACTTGGCAGGTGCGCTGGACGGCGGCAGGTAATCTCGCTCGTACTTGGCTGTGTTCACCTTCTGCCAGTCGCCTTGAATGATCCCTTGGCGAATTTGCGCCGGAGTCTTGCCTTTGCGGGTTTGCTCGTAGGAATAGAAGGCTTCCTTGATGCAGATGTCACACCCAGCGCCGTGCTTGCTGGCAAAGCAATCGAGCAGGCTGCCATGGCCCTGGCTGCGGTCACAGTGACAATAGCAGGGCTCCTGGTAGAGAACTTTCTTTATCCGGCCCGCCACGGCATAAGCGTTAAAAATCTCTTTATCGGAATAAATCGAGGGCTCCATGGTCGGAGGCAAAGCGTCCTTCGGTGCTTCGGCATGGAAGGCCGGCACGGGTTCTGTCGAAACATCGTGCTGCGGTTGCGCCGCCTGCGGCATGCGCGAATCGGCCATCTGCGGCAGGAGGAGCAAGGCCGCGGCGGCTGCCAGAAGCGTGGTCGCCGCCAGGATTTTACGCAAATCGCTCATACATTCCTCTTTCTGACCGGGTCTTCGTATTATTCCACTGTACGTGGCCTGGAAGTCAATTTCTACGGGAGTGCCCCAAGCGGCACGGCCCGTGGACTCAGGGCAAGATTTAGACGCTCTGACCTTGCGCCTGTTTTCCCGCCTGCCAGCCCCGCAACATAGCAGGTTCCACACGGCCGATGGCGATGTCCCTGTCCTTTTCCGTGGGCTCCGTCCAGCGCCACACGGCTGCACCGAGCAAGCCAGCGGACCGGCAGGTCCCAAGGGCCGCCTCGAGAGAATAGTTGAGGGAAGAAGGGTCACGCGCCGGGAGCTCGCCGAGCCAAAGGGGTTGGTCGAGCCTGGGGAGCGAAGCGAGCTGTTTTGCCAACTCAGCTTTGGTCTCGCGTTCGGCTGCAGGATAGTAATGCGCCTGGTAAAAATCCAGCCCGAGCTCGCTCCACGCGCGGAACCAGATGAGGCGCGCAGAACCTAGCGTGACTAGAGAGCCGGCATACTCGTGAACGGCGCGAACGATTTCCTCAGCAAAGGCGCGGAATTCCGCAAAAGCCACTTTCGCGAACGGATGAACGTTAAATTCGCGGATGGCCCATTCCGGTTCGTTGGCGATTTCCCAGGCGAAAAGAGCGGGATGCCCGCGGAACTCACAAAACAGAGGAAGCAAGACGCGCTCCAGGAGAGCTTCGCGGCCTGCGGCGAACTGCAACACTCGTTGAGAGTCGTTGGGCTGGTGGTCGCGTCCGCGATCCTGCAGCCAGAGGTAGTCCATCAAGGAAAGACAAAGCTTTACGCCCGCACTCTCGGCAAGTTGCAGCGCCGCTCCAACGTCCTTTAAGAGCAAGGCATCGGGACTTCGCGGAATGCCGCGATCGGTAATAAATCCGCCGCGCCCGTCGCCAAACAAGAACCAGCGGACTACTTGCACTCCGCACGAGCGAATTTCTACAAAATCTCGCGCAACGCGATCGTATGTTCCAGGAAGAGAAACCCCGGTGTGGCCGGAAGAAGTGAGCCCGAAATCGTGGCCATACTGGGCCCACGGATAATTCACACCGAGGAGGAAGGGAGCCACGGCTGAATTTGACATATCAGTTCGAACTCGGCGTAACGCTTCAGTGAGCAACTTCCGGATTCAGGCCCGCAGCAGGCGGTGCCGAGGCCCGCTCCGCTAAATGTTTCTCGCGCAGGTGGCGGTGCACGCGCCGCCCCCAGGATCGAACAAAAGTATAGTTCAGCGCGCCGCCAATCGCGGAGCTGGCCAGCGGCACGATCCGCCCGACCCACCTCTCAGCGCTTTCTTCGCCGATGCGCACGGCAAGGCGGCTGGCTACACGCGGGGCGAGTTTCTCAATCATCTGTTTTTCCGCGAGGTCCTTGCTGAAGTCGATGCCCGCGGCGGCGGCTGCCGCTGTCCACATCTGCAGGCGCCGCTCCACGCCCGTTTCTTCGAAGCCATAGAGAAGGCAAAGCCGCTGGATCAATCGGAGTGTGATGACGGTGAGGAGGCTGGCATCAGGAAGCAGGGTAATCATCCCACCGAGGCCAAATCCCGCTCCCTGGGCCAGCGCCAGCCGCTGAGCGTTGTGGATCAACCGTTCCGCGATAGCGTCCAGCTTTTCCAGGGGGACGTCTCGCATGCGTCCGAAATGCGGTACCCAGAGTTGGTGTTTGTCCGCGAGATACTTACGGAACTCCTCCGGGTCAATCTCCACGGAACGCAGACCCCGGAGCATCCCGAAACGCAGAAACCGGGTCATAGTCCGTCCGGCCAGCGACTTGGGTAACCTAGCCATGGCCTTAAGCATCCTATGCCGGTTGGAACCGGTCAAGAGACCTTATCTTGTATGAGTCCCCCTGGCCCGTGGCCGTATTTACCGGGACGCACCAGCGGGACTAGAGTTCCACTTGACGCGGAAACGGATTTGGGTAAACTGCATTTTTCGCTATGGCTACGCTCGTAACATACCTGCCGGCTGAGATCGCTTCGGACCTGGAGTTTCCGCAGCGGGAAGCGGCCTTTTTCTACGGGCTCTTCCTGCGTGGCCACTCCGCCGAGAAGTTACGCCGGGACATCGAGGTGCCCCCCGCAGTTCTTGCCAAGTGGCACCGTGAGGCGGAGCGCGAGCCGCAATTGCGAAGTGTCTTCGGCCGAATGGTGGAATATCGCCGCCACGTACTAGCCATCTTTGACGCCCTAATCGGCTCCGAAAACCAAAACCAGAGACTCCAGTAGGCCGCCGCCTCCCCGTTTTAGCAAGAAAGATTCGCTTTGCTCACCGCTTCCAAGCAACTCGCCTGGCAACCCGGCTCGTCTAAGCTACTAAGGGTCATGTGTCTTCGCAGCCGCGAAGATTTGGGAATTGACGGCACCGGTGCAGGGGTTTAAAATTCAACGGTTGTAAAGGTGTCTTCATGTCAGGCCATTTTCGAGCCTTTTTCGCCCAATTAACCGCTTTCACTTTTTTGGTTCTTCCCCTATCTGCTCAGCAAGCCCAGCAGCAAGACCCTGCTGCCCAGATACCCGTCGAGAGCCACAAGCTAACCAAAGAAGACAAGCAGAAGATGAAGAAGACTCTCAAAGAGCTGGATTCACCCTATAAAACCTGGCTCAATGAGGACGTCCTTTATATCATTACTCCCGAGGAGCGCTCCACGTTTCTGCGCCTCTCCACCAATGAAGAGCGCGAGCAGTTCATCGAGCAATTCTGGCTGCGTCGCAGCAGTAACCCCGATTTGCCGGACAACGACTTCAAAGAAGAGCATTACCGGCGCATCGCTTATGCGAACGAACATTTCGCTTCGGGATTCCCGGGCTGGAAGACCGACCGCGGGAGGATTTACATCATCTGGGGCAAGCCCGACGAAATTGAATCGCACCCGACCGGTGGCACGTATGATCGCCCGCCGGAAGAGGGTGGCGGGTCCACAACGACGTATCCATGGGAAACCTGGCGGTATCGCTACCTGGAAGGCATCCAGGAAAACGTCATTCTGGAATTCGTAGATCCTAGCGGAACGGGCGAATATCACCTGACCATGGACCCCTCGGAGAAGGACGCGCTTCTTCACGTTCCCGGAGCCGGCCTGACCCAGATGGAATCCATGGGCATGGCGTCGAAAGCCGACCGGTTTACGAACTCTGATGGCACGAACCTGGCAAGAAGCATGATCGGACAACCCGCCAGCCTGAATGAATTCAACCGCCTGGAACTGAATGCCAAGGTGCAAGCCCCGCCACCGGTCAAGTTCAAGGATTTGGAAGCGTTGGTGACCACACGCATGGTCCGCGATCAGATCCATTTTACCTATCGAACGGACTTCCTAAAAGTAACCAATGAGACGGTCCTTGTTCCCATCAGCGTGCAGATTCCCAATCGGCAACTGCAATTCAAGAATAAAGATGGCGTGCATACCGCCGAGATCAATATCTTCGGCAGAGTCAGCACGCTCACGGGCCGCCGCGTGCAAACTTTTGAAGATTCCGTGACGCGGGATTTCCCGGATTCGCTTTTCCAGCAGGCCGTCAAGATGTCGTCGATTTATCAGAAGGCCCTTCCCCTGCGCCCGGGGCTGTATCGTCTGGATCTGGTGATCAAGGACGTGGACAGCGGGAACGTGGGCGTGGTGAACACGCGGCTTGCGGTTCCGCGCTATGAGGACGACAAGCTGGAGGCCAGCTCGCTGATCCTGGCGGACCAGATCGAACACGTGCCTGCCAAGCAAATTGGCACGGGACAATTCGTGTTGGGATCCTCAAAAGTCCGGCCCAGGCTGGATGGAGATTTTACGACTGCGGACAAGCTGGGCATCTACCTGCAGGTTTACAACCTGAAACCTGACGAAAAAACGCACAAATCTGACGCGACGTTTGTCTATACGGTGAAAAAGGGCGACCAGCAGGTTATGCAGTTTAAGGAAACTTCCGCGGACATGAAGCAGACCGGTGATCAAATTACCATTGAACGCCTCTTGCCTCTGGCAACGTTGACTCCGGGGAAGTATACTCTCGACGTAAGCGCGACCGATGACCTGGCTCATATCAGCATCACGCGCACAGCCGATTTTTCGATCAAAAACCCTGTTGATCTGAAAAGCGTGGCGAACGCTACACCTGGGAGGTAAATCGGCATGAAGCACGGCCCCATCCTGTGCTTCGGGGTACTGTTGGCTGCCGGTGTGTGTGCCAGCTGGGGAGCCGTTCCGGCTGCCGCCCAATCGAATTCCAAATCTTCCTCAGGCACCCTATCCGGAGTGGTTCGCGATGCCGGCGGGATCCCCCAACTGGGTGCGTCCGTCGAGGTGCTCTCCGAAGCTCCAGGAATCGCCGCAACCCAGCAATTTCTGACTAATACGCAAGGAATCTTCAAGAACGACAACCTGGCTCCTGGATTTTATTCGGTGCGGGTGACTCTGGCTGGCTTTCTTCCTAGCCTTGAAAAGCATGTTCGGGTTAGTGCCAACCTCACCACCATCGTACGTGTGCAGTTGGAATCCATGTTTGCTTCCATCGAGCAACTCCGCCGCCCGCCCACGAGCGGCGCCGCCGAACAGGACGATTGGAAGTGGGTGCTGCGTTCGGCTTCAGGAGTCCGCCCGGTGCTTCAATGGAACGATGATGATTCGGAAGGTCCTGCTGTGCTCGTCGTGGAGAATAACAATCCACGTCCAAGAGCAAGAATTGAGTTGACGAATGGAGCGCGCCGCCCGGGTTCCATCTCGAACGTGGTGGCGGCCCCGGGTACGGCCTTCGCTTACGATCAGCCGATCGATCGCTTCAATCACATTGTGTTTGCGGGGCAAGTCAGCTACGGCGATGACTCTCCGGCGGGCGGAATCGCCACCCTCTGGCTGCCCACCGGTTCCACGGAAACCGGACCGCAAACCACAATTGTGCTGAGGGAAGCGAAGAGCGGTCCCGATGGGCCTGTGTTTCGCGGCGTGCGCCTGGATCAAGGTGCAACCGTAAATTTGGGAGACCGCTTCCTGCTGCGTGCCGGCGGTGAATACGTCCTTGTGGGGGTCGGAGCTTCGGCTTGGAATTTGAGGCCGCGGCTGAAACTGGAAACGAAGATCTCGCCGAATTGGTATGTGGACCTTATTTACGCGGCCATGCCCACCGGTTCTGCCCCGAGCGAGGTGCTTCCTTCGGAATTCGCCACCTCCTCTACCGCACTAAATAATTTGACCACGGCGCTGAATGCGCTTGATGCTTTCCCAGCACTGTTATGGCGCAACGGGCGGCCGGTGCTGGAAAACGGACGCCATGAAGAGATTGCCGTCGAGCACAAGCTGGGGACCCGTGGTCTCCTGCAGATGGCCGCATTTCACGATGACAACAGTCACATCGGTATCTTTGGCCGGGGCAACGATTTGCCTTCCGCGGAATACTTTCAAGATTTCTATTCCAAGGGCTTTGCCTATGACGGTGGGTCAGGTAGCGATTGGGGCAGTCGAGTAGCTTTGCGGGAAAGAATCAGTGAGGATGTCGAGCTGACCGCCATCTATGCGTTTTCAGGAGCGCTGGTGGCCACGAGCGATTTGGATGGGCCCTTGCGCGACGCGCTTCGGATGCTTCCGCGTCAATCGGTTGCCGCCAACGTGGCCGCACAAGTGCCGCGGACACGCACCAGCGTGAATGCCGGCTACAAATGGGTCAATGGGGGAGCGCTCTCGCGCGTTGACCCCTATGGCGAAAGCATCTATCGGATGAATCCTTATTTGCACGTGGGAATCCGGCAGCCGCTGCCGAGATTCGCGCTCGGCCGTTGGGAGGCCAATGCGGAATGTGACAATCTCCTGGCCCAGGGTTACACGTCTCTAAACTCCGCAGAGGGGCAGGTCCTGCTCGTACCCGCTTTTCGGAGCTTTCGAGGCGGAGTGAGTGTGCAGTTTTAGTGGGCAATCTGCTTCTGGAAAGTTGTATCCGGCCTACCAGAAAATGTAGCTCGCGGCTCCCGCACCGGCCGAGCAGCCATAAGTGTATGAGTCACTTAACTTTAACTAAACTGAGAACTACAGAAGATTGGAAGAGGATTTGCTCCGGTTCTACTCTGTAGGAGTCTAGTGGGCAGTACTAATTTTATGAAGGAGAACCTCAGGGTTAGCGTGGGGGCCGTCGTCCTGGCGTTGGCGACGCTGGCGGCCATCATCTTTGCCTGGCTCAATTTCCTTCAGCGCTCCCGCTATGATCTGGTCGACGACGGAGTAGCCTGGTCCGATAGCGCGACAGGCATCGAAGCCTGGAAGGTAACACCTGATTCCCCAGCCTCGGCCGCAGGGATTCGGCCCGGTGACTTGCTAATTGCCATCAACGATGCCCCGGTTCCGAGCGCGGCCTCTGTTGCCCGTCGACTGTACCGTGCCGGCCTTTGGACGCAACTCCGCTATCAGCTCTCCCGCAATGGCGAGGAATTTGAAACTCGCCTCATTACCACGCCACCGCATAAACCCATCACGGTGGAGAATTACCTGCGTGCGGTCGGGCTGTTGTATCTCTTTATAGGTTTGTTCATTTTTGTCCGCCGGTGGAACGCGCCGCGAGCCGTGCATTTCTACGTTTTTTGCTTGGTCTCCTTCATCTTGTATTCCTTTCAGTACAGCGGCAAGCTGGATACATTTGATTTGGAAGTGTACTGGGCAAGCGTGGTAGCGCGGCTGCTGGCCCCGGCACTGCTCCTTCATTTCGCGCTGGTCTTTCCAGAACGCTCCGAGTCCCGCCGCAAATCCGCGCTCAAATTTGCGGCTGTCTATGCGCCGCTCTTGTGCCTGCTGCTGATACACGTTTTGACGGCGGTAAACGCGTTGGGATTCGTGCCTACAACGAAGTCCCGCTTTGTCTTGGACCAGCTCGAACTGAGCTTTCTGGGCGCCTATTTTCTCGCTGCGGGGGTGGTTTTCTATCTTAGTTATCGCCGCTCGCGTTCCGGTGTGCTGCGCCAGCAATTAAAATGGCTGACGGGCGGAACGCTGGCGGGAAGCTTGCCGTTTACGCTGCTCTACATCCTGCCGTTCGTTTTCGATACTTCGTTCAATCCGGGGTCGCGGCCGGACTCTCCGTCGTGGACACAATTCACGGCCCTGAGCCTGATTCTGATTCCCCTGTGCTTTGGCTACGCGGTGATCCGCTACCGCTTGATGGACGTCGACATCATTTTCAAGCGCGGCCTGGCTTATACGGCGGCTACCGCTGCCGTTGCGGCGATTTATTTCTCTCTGGTGGCGCTGATTGCCCAGATTTTCCCCGCGCAGACCAGTGGCCCGATCACCGGCATGATCGCCATCGTCGTGGCCGCTTTCCTCTTTCAGCCCGTTAGGGAAGGGATTCAGGCGCGGTTGGACCGCTTCTTCTATCGCGATCGCTTGAATTACCGCCGCACGCTGATTGAATTTGGACGGACGCTGACGAATGAAGTGCGCCTGGAACCCATGCTGGGCTCTGTGATGGACCGGGTTTCCCAAACGCTTCTTGTCGACCGGCTGGCTATTTTTGTGGAAGACCCCGAACGTCCGGCCGAGATGCGCCTGGCTCGTTCGATGGGTGTGCGTCTGACGGAAGCGCTCGATTTAAGTTTTATTACGCCTTCGAGGCCGGAACTCGCCCGCGGCCCGGTTTTCTTTGAATCGCCGCGCAGTGCGCGGGAAGTGAGCCACACGGTCCGGAGAACGCTCGAGCAGCTCGATCTGAACTATTTCATTCCTTGCCGTATCCGCGAGCGCACGGTTGCCGTGCTGGGGCTTGGGAAGACCGTAGACGGTGACTTTCTCTCGAGCGAAGACGTTGAACTGGTTCAGACTATCGCCGGTTACGTCGCCATTGCTCTGGACAACTCACAGCTTTATTCCTCGCTCGAACAAAAGGCTTTGGAAGTTGCGCGGTTGAAGGATTTCAGCGAGAACATTGTGGAATCGTTGAATGTGGGCGTTCTTGCCGTGGACCTTCTGGGTACCGTCGAAGCCTGGAACAGCCGTATGGAGCAGGTGTTCGGGGTGACCCGCAACGATGCTGTGGGCCGGCCGCTGGGCTCCTTGTTGCCTCCGGAACTGGTGCAGGAAATTGCCTCGCGCGACGACCAGGATCAGATTACGGGAATTTACAAACAGCGCCTGCAGCGCGACGGACGCCCGCTCGTCGTGAATGTTTCCATCACGCCGCTGGTAGGCAAGGCCGGAGAACGAATCGGGCGGCTGCTGCTCTTTGACGATGTGACGCAACGAGATCGCATGGAAGAGCAGATGTCACAGACGGAGAAACTGACTTCGCTCGGGCTGCTGGCGGCCGGTGTAGCACACGAGGTGAACACGCCGCTGGCGGTGATCTCGAACTATATCCAGATGCTGGCGAAACAGATGCCGGAGGGCGATCCCCGGCAGGCAATTATTGACAAGATCGTCAAGCAGACGTTTCGCGCAAGCGAGATCGTCAATAACCTGCTGAATTTTTCACGCACCGGCCCCAGCGACCTTGCCGATGTGGATCTGAATCGTGTCGTGGAAGAAACCCTTTCGCTCGTCGCGCATCCGCTGAAAGCTTCACAGATCAAAGTGGTCAAGCAGCTGACCGAGGGCATCCCCCCGGTGCGCGGCTCCGCGAACAAACTGCAGCAGGTTTTCCTGAACCTGTTCCTGAATGCCCGCGATGCCATGCCGGGCGGCGGAATGCTGGAAGTCCGAAGCGGGGCGCATAACGGCAGTGTGGAAATCGAAGTCGTCGACACTGGAAACGGGATCGCCCGCGAGCACATCCACAGAATCTTTGATCCCTTTTTCACCACCAAAGCGACTGGCCGCGGCACCGGCTTAGGCCTCTCTGTGACCTATGGGATCATCAAAGAACATGCCGGCAAAATAGACGTGCGCTCGACACCCGGCCGCGGCACGTCCTTCCATGTGGAGTTCCCGGCGGTCAGGAAAGCGGTTCATGTCTAAAGGCTCGATACTGGTAGTCGACGACGAATCAGAAATTCGTGAAGGCCTCGAGTTGCTCCTGAAAACCGAAGGCTACCAGGTCTCCAGCGCCGAGAATGGTCAGTCCGGCCTTTCCCGCCTGGAAGAGCGGCCGTTTGATCTGCTTTTGCTGGATGTGAGCCTCCCGGACCGCAATGGAATCGAGATGCTCAAGGACGTGCGCCGCTTCGATCCCGATCTTCCCATCGTACTGATTACCGCATATGGATCGATCGATATGGCGCGCGCGGCCTTCAAAAGCGGCGCCATGGATTACATCACCAAGCCATGGTCCAATGACGAGCTCCTGGCCCAGGTCGCCCAGGCGGTCGAAGCGCGGCGCCTGCGCGACGAGAATCTGCACCTGAAGCGGGCCCTGAAGCAGCGCTTCAATTTTCCGAACATTATCGGGAAGAGCGATAAGATGTTGGCTTTGTTCGATCTCGTCGCGCAAGTCGGTCCTTCGCGCTCGACGGTGCTCATTAGCGGCGAAAGCGGCACGGGCAAGGAACTCATCGCCAAAGCCATTCACTCCGCTTCGCCCCGCGCCGACCGGGCCTTCGTGCCCGTGAATACCGGTTCCATCCCCGTGGATCTCCTCGAATCACAGCTTTTTGGGCATGTGAAGGGCGCGTTTACCAGCGCGGTCTCCTCGAAAAAAGGCCTATTTGAAGTTGCAGACCAGGGCACGATTTTTTTTGACGAAATTGCCACCGTAAGTGCGGAGACGCAGGCAAAACTTTTGCGTGTGATTCAGGAACGCGAATTCATGCGGCTTGGCGGCACGGAGCAGATTAAGGTTGACGTCCGGATTGTCGCCGCTTCCAACGTGGACTTGCTCTCGCTCGTGAAAGAGGGCCGCTTCCGCGAAGACCTGTATCACCGCCTCAATGTCATTCATCTCCATCTGCCGCCGCTGCGCGAACGCCGTGAAGACGTGCCCCTGCTGGTGTTGCATTTCATGGACCGCTACTGCCAGGAGAATGCCAAGCCGCTTCGTCAATTTACCGCGGCGGCCATGAAACTCTTGATGGACTACGACTGGCCGGGCAATGTGCGCGAACTCGAAAACGTGGTGGAACGCGCAGTGGTTCTCTCGACCCAGGAGCGCGTGGACGTCGATCTTCTTCCGGAATCCATCCGCAGCAAGGAAATTGTTCGCGGAGTTCGCCTGCAATTATCGGAATTTATGCCGCCACTCCCGGGCGAACCGGGTTCGCGGACGGCGGCGGATAATCCGAACCCGTCGCTCTTTCAGATTATCGATGAGGTCGAGCGCCGCATAATTATGGACATGCTCGAGCGGACCGGCTGGAATCAGACCGAAGCGTCGGAGCGTTTCCTGATCCCGCTTTCCACGCTGAATCAAAAGATCAAACGGCTGGGCATTGACGTGCGCCGCCGGGGCCGGACCGAAGAAAACCAGGTCGCGTCGTCCGGGAAGTAACCGTCGCCCCCGTTTGAAATCCAGTTGCTGCTTGTATTTGCAGTTTGCCCTTGCATCTAGTTTCCGGACTAGGCAAATTACGCTCAGATGATTCTGCGCCTTTCGGATTCCCTCTCACGAGGTTTGCTAGTGGTTCTGGCCCTGGTCCTCGCAACGGGGCTTTCCTATTTTGGTGTGCGCATGGCCGTCGCAAGCCTGGCATCGGAAAGAGGAACCGAGAAAGGATTGGAACTGGCGGTGAGGTGGGAGCCTCGGAATCCGGACTACTGGTATCGTCTCGCGCATTTCCAACAATTCAATCTGGAAGCACCGGATCCGGCCAGCGCACTGGATTCCGCCCATAAGGCTACAAGCATTTTCCCCGGGTTTACAGATGCGTGGCTGGATTTGGCGACGGATTACGAGTTGGAAGGAAACTTCCGGGCCGCGCTCGATGCCTATCAACACGCCAAACGGAGCTACCCGGCGTCCGCGGAAGTCTCCTGGCGCTACGGAAATTACTTGCTGCGGCGTGGCAATCTGCCCGAGGCCTATACGGAATTGCGGCTTGCTTTAGAAGCTGATCCTAACCGGGCCGCGGCCGCCTTCTCACGGGTGTATCGCGCGAACCCCAATGCAGAAGAGATTCTGGATCAAGTGCTGCCTGCGCTACCCATTGTTTACATTGGCGTTATTCGGGAGGCCGTGTCTTCCAAGCAATTGGCCGTGGCTCAGTTGATCTGGAGGCGTTTATTGGCCCTCCATCCGGAATTGCAGATTCGAGATTTCGACGTGCTCGCTTCTGCCCTGTTAAACGCCGGCGAATACGATGCGGCCAAGCGCATCTGGGATGAAGGGACAAGAACGATGAATCTGCCGCCGCTCCTTCAGCCCCAAGGATCCCTTGTATGGGATTCCAGCTTTGAATCCGGCATCAACGGGTACGGTTTCGCCTGGCATCTGCTGCCCTTGACCGAGGGGGTGCAAACTACCTTCGACACTGGCGAGAAACTCTCTGGAAACGAGTCCCTGCGATTGACGTTCGACGGAAAACACAACCCGAATCTGGAACCGGCTTGCACTCTAGTGGTGGTGAAACCCGGCACCCGGTATCTCTTTTCTGGATGGATCAAGACACGAGAACTCACCACGGACAATGGGGTCTTGTTCCACTTGCGACCGTTTGGGAAGACCTCCATGCCCATGGTGTCGACGCGGCAAGCGAATGGCACAACACCGTGGTCTCTTGTGGAGCAGGTCTGGACAGCGGGTCCGGAGGTGTCGCGCTTGCTCATCTGCGTGGCCCGGGAACCCAGCGATAATCCAGATGTGCGCATCTCTGGCGCTGCGTGGGTCGATGACGTTTCCCTATTGGCGCAGCCTTCCGAGCACGCCAAGCCATGAGATTTATTCGCGTGGGTATCTGCCTGCTGATTGCCTTTTCCGTGCTGGCGTTCGGAGGGGTGGAAGAATGGGCTGAGGCAACCCTGGAAGTTGGGGCGGCCTTGCTGTTCCTCTATTGGGCGGTCAATCAATACCGGAGGGGCTCGGACCAATTGCTGATTCCTCCCTTGGTCATACCGCTGGTCGCTTTCGCTCTTGTCGTGCTGCTGCAACTGGTGACTCGTTCGACGGTGTCGTCCTATCACACGCGGACCGAGCTCCAACTGCTGATAGCTTATGTGCTGGTGTTTTTTTTGATGTCGCAGGCGTTCACCAATACCAGCGATTGGCGCGGCCTCGTGTGGTTCTTGATGGTTCTTGGTTTTTTCGTCTCGATTTTCGGCATTTTGCAACAGCTTACGTTTAACGGGAAATTGTATTGGATTCGAGAGATGCGTTACGGCGGACTTCCATTTGGGCCGTACGTAAACCGCAATCACTTTGCTGCCTTTACCGAATTGGTAATACCAGTCGCGCTGGTACCGCTGGTGCTGGGAAAAGTGCGGCGCGAACGCCTAGCCCTGGTCAGTCTATTCGCGCTGGTGCCGATTGTGGCGTTGTTGCTGTCGGCTTCCAGGGGCGGCATCATCAGTTTTGCCGTAGAGCTGATCATTCTGTTTCTATTGCTGACGCTGCGCAGGGTCTGGGGCCGGCATGTCTTCGCGGGCGGAATCTTGGTCCTTGCCGCTGTGCTTGCGGTGTCCTGGATCGGCGTTCACAAGGTGCTCCAGCGGTTCTCCGGAAGCCAGTTTACGGAGGTCTCGGCTGGGAAGCGCGCTTCCATGCGGCAAGATACGTGGCGAATTTTCCTTGATCATCCGGTCTTGGGGACGGGGCTTGGCACGCTCCAGCTGGTATTCCCGCCGTATGAGTCCCACTACGACGGCAAGATTGTGAACCACACTCACAATGATTATCTCGAGGCACTCGCCGAAACGGGTCTTTTGGGGGGAATTTGCTGCGGCTGGTTTTTAATAGTAGTATTACTTAAATCTGCCCGTGCCTCGGGGGAATTGGGCAGTTCATTCGTTAGTGCGTTAAATTTGTCGGGATTGCTGGGTTGTAGCGGCCTGCTGGTCCATAGCTTTGTGGATTTTAATCTGCATATTCCCGCAAACGCTTTATTGTTCTTTGTGGCCGCCCACCTGGCCACTGCCAGCCCTCAACCGTCCATTTCGGGAATGCCGGAAAACGGAAACCCGCGGCGCCGAAGTCGAAAACACTAACTCGAGAGTAGTGGGGAGACTGTATAATGAATGCGCTTGAGGGAGTGCAGAGTTTGCCATTCGCGGTTCGATGTGTCGGCGGGCGTGTGCTATGGTGCGGTGCGCTTTGGACCGCTCTCGCAGGTTCTGCCGTGTGCGCGCGAGCCCAGGAAGTTTCGATCGCCGGAACACCACAACAAACCAACGAACGTATCCTCAATCTGTCCAAGAGTGTGAAATCGAGTACACACGATTATGTAATCGGCAATGGCGACTTGCTGGATATCTCTGTATTCGACGTCCCGGAATTGACGCGGGAACTGCGCGTCAGTCAATCAGGGACGATCGGCTTGCCCCTGGTTCCCGTTCGTCTGCAGGTTGCCGGCCTGACTGAGCTTCAGGCTGAGCAAAAGATCGCGGAAGTCTTGGAAGCAAATGGATTGGTAAGTCACCCGGACGTTGCCGTGATGGTAAAGGAACATAAGAGCAAACCAATCACCATCGTGGGCGCCGTTGCCCATCCCATGGTTTACGAAGCGGACCGTCCGGTGACCTTGCTCGAGGCCCTCGCGGAAGCCGGAGGCGTTGCTCCGGATGCCGGGGATACGGTGATCGTGGCCCATCCCCATGCCGCGGCTTTCGTGGAGATTTCTGAGCCCTCGCCAATCGTCGACCAGGCGGCTCCCGGCGCAGGAGAGCCGCCCAGTCTGGACGCCTTGACCCCAAACCACGCACCCGAGGCGAGTCAAAAGACAAGTGCGCCCCCGGCAAATTCAACAGCCTTTCCTTCCGCAAAGGAAATGGAACACGCAGCGCCACCCGCGGCTGAGACGGTTGCGGCGAATCCCTCGAGTCCGCTGCCGGCAAGCGTGGTCACGATCAACTTGAACGAACTTCTCGAGGTGGGCGATACCAAGAACAACATTTACCTGCAGTCCGGCGACGTCGTCACCGTTCCGCACGCGGGAATCGTTTATGTGCTGGGCGCCGTGACTCGCCCGGGCGGCTTCGTAATTTCGAATGACCGCATGCAGATGACTACCCTGAAAGTGCTGTCGCTCGCCGGGGGCTACACGAAAATTGCAAAACTTGGCCAAGCCGTCATCATCCGCAACGATGGGCAGGGGAACCAGACGCGTACCGACGTGGACTTGAAAAAGATTCTTCAGCATCAGTCCGAAGACATCCAAATGCACGCGAGCGACATTCTATATATTCCGGATGACCGTACCAAAGAAGCGCTGCTCCAGGCAGCACAACTCGGAGTTGCCATCGGCACGGCCGTAGCCATCTACCGGCTGGCCTATCACTAGAGAAAGCGGTTATGGCTGACGATTCCAGAATCACGCCGCGTGACCCGGGAAACAACGGGGCCGTCGACGTGTATGCGCCCGCTTCGCGGTTGCCGGCGATTGATCTTTCGCCCCGCGAACCTCACCTTTACGATTACCTGCTCATTCTCCGCAAGCACCAGTGGCTGATTCTTTCCTTCTTATTAACAGTGGTCACCATCGTGAGTGTGGCCACCTTTCGCATGCAGCCGGTCTACGTGGCCACGGCGAAAATCGAAATTGACCGCGAAAATCCTAACATTCTTCCGTTTCAGGGTGCGGATTCCTACGATTTCATGCTGGATCTGGAAAACTATATCGAGACACAATCCAAGATTCTCACGAGTGAAACGCTGGCCCTCCAGACCATTCGCAACAGTGGTTTTGCTGCCCGGCCCGATATTTCCGGTGGCGGGACGCCCTCGGAAGCCATCGCCACGGGCAGCCTGGCCAACCAGAAGCGCCCGCCGGAAATTGCAGCTTTTCTGGGAAGCCTTAGCGTCAAGCGCGTCCCCAACAGCCGCTTGATGGAAGTGAGTTTCGAATCCACGGATCCCAACCTCGCCGCTCGAATGGTCAATGCCCACCTGGAAAATTACATCGAACAGAATTACCGTGGCCGTTACGAAGCCACCACCCAGGCTTCACGCTGGCTCGCCGGCCAATTGGACGAACTTAAGATCAAGGTCGAACAGTCGGAAAATCGCCGCATCGAATATGAGCGGAACAACCAGATTTGGAGCGTGGATGATAAATCCAACATCACCATGCAGCGGCTCTCCGACCTCAACAAGGAGCTAACCGACGCTCAGAGCGAGAGCCTCAAGAAACAGGCTCTCTATGAATACGCGCAGTCCGGCGCACTCGATGCCGTACCGCAAATCCGCGACAATGCCGTTCTGCAGGAGCTTCAGAAAAAACGCGCCGATCTTGCCATCTCCTATACCGACGCTGTCAATCAATACGGCCCCAATTTCCCCAAAGTCTTGCGCCTCCAGGCACAGATCAAGGAACTCGACGACCAAATCGGCCGCGAACGCAAGGGCATCATTCTCCAACTGGAAAGCGATTATCGCGAAGCGAAGCAGCGCGAAGATCTCCTGGGCAAGGCTCTCGATCAACAAAAAGCCGACACCAATGCCATGTCGGAAAAAATGGTGCAGTACAACATTCTGAAGCGGGAAGCGGAAGCTAACAAAGTTCTCTACGAAGGCTTGCTCACCAAACTGAAGGAGGCCGGCATCTCCGCAGGCCTGAAATCCTCGAACATTCGCATTATCGATCCTGCCATGGTGCCTTCTACCCCCGCGCGGCCTGCCAAAACTCGCAACATCGCCCTGGCTTTTCTCGTTGGCATGGTCGGCGGCATCGGCCTGGCCCTCCTTCGCGAGTACCTCGATAACACGGTGAAAACCCCCGACGACATCGAAACGCTGGCACGCTTGCCTTCTCTTGCGGTCGTCCCCGCGTTCGGCGGCGTCATTGGTTCCCGGAAACGATCGAATTTCCTGAAAGCCGGCTCTTTGAACGGACAGGAAAAACGCATCGAGTTGGTAGCTCAGCATCTGCCCAAATCGCAAATGTCGGAAGCGTTCCGGGCCTTGCGCACAGCGCTTCTTCTGTCCCAGCCGGACCGTCCGCCCCAAGTGATTCTCGTTACCAGTGCCTTGCCTCGGGAAGGCAAGACCACCGCCGCCGCGAATCTGGCCGTCACTTTCGCGCAACTGGGGGACAAAACCGTCCTTGTTGATGCTGACCTCCGCAAACCGGGTGTTGGCCGCCTCCTGAATCTCGGCACCGGAAAGTATGCAGGTCTCAGTTCCTACCTCGCCGGGGTCTCGACTTTGGATCTTGTTACTGTTCCGCACCCCACAATCCCCAATCTAGCTGCTATTCCCACGGGGCCTTTGCCTCCGAATCCGGCTGATCTCTTGTCATCCCACAAACTCGCTGACGCCATTCTTGAATTGCGTTCTAAGTATAAATTCATCGTGATCGATTCGCCCCCGATTATGGCGGCTACCGATGCCGTGATTTTGTCTGTTCAGGCGGATGGGGTATTGCTCGTGGTGCGCAGCGGGGAGACTCCCAAGGTAGCTTTCACGCGGACCCGCGACCTGCTCACCAGCGTCAAGAGCAACATCCTCGGTGTTGTGCTCAACGCTGTGGACTCCAGTGCCCCGGACTACTACTATTCTTACCGCTATTATCCGTATTCCTATGGCTATGGTCCCCAGGAAGCTTTGGAATCAGGTCACGAAGAAGCTCCCGCTGCGGCTTCTGTCCGTACTTCAGAACAGGATGATTCGGACAAATTGTAAATTTAGGAGGATTAGTGCGATATCTCATCACGGGCGGTGCAGGCTTCATCGGATCGCATCTGGCCGAAAAGCTCCTGGAGCGGGGTGAGCGTGTCGTTCTCCTGGACAATCTCTCCACCGGCAGCATGGAGAACATTCGCCACCTGAAAGGTTCAGAAGGCCTGGAATATCATCTGGATGGCATTGAAAACCGCCAATTGCTTGCCGAACTTGTGGATGATGCGGATGTGATTATACATTTCGCCGCCGCTGTCGGCGTGAAGCTGATTGTTGAAAGCCCCGTTCGCACGATCGAAACGAACGTCAACGGTACACAGCTGATCCTGGAATCCGCGTGCAAGAAGAAAAAGCTTGTATTGATCGCCTCCACTTCGGAAGTGTACGGAAAGAACACCCAGATTCCCTTCCGCGAAGACGCAGACCTCGTATTGGGCCCGACTACAAAGGGCCGCTGGAGCTATGCGGCGTCCAAGGCTCTGGATGAGTTTCTCGCGCTCTCCTACTGGAAAGAAAAAAAGCAGCCGGTGATCATTGCCCGTTTTTTCAATACCGTGGGTCCGCGCCAGACGGGCCGCTACGGCATGGTGCTGCCCAATTTTGTAAAGCGCGCGCTCGAGCAGGCCCCCATCGAGGTCTACGGCGACGGCACACAATCCCGCTGTTTCTGCGATGTTCGCGACACGCTGGAAGCCCTGCTGCGCGTAATTGCGTTGGACCGTGCCGTTGGCGAGGTAATTAACATTGGGAACACGGAAGAAACTTCGATCGGAAACCTCGCCAAACTTGTGAAACAGCGTACCGACAGCGCCTCGCCGATTCATTTTGTACCTTACGACATAGCCTATGAACCCGGCTTTGAAGACATGATGCGGCGCGTCCCCTCCATCGATAAGTTGTTTGCCCTGACCGGCTTCCGTCCCCAAACGAGCCTTGGCGAAATCATTGACCGTGTCGCTGCGTATGTCCGTCAAAAAGAAGGATTGCACGATGGCCTTCCCGCCGCGAAGCGCTCTATCGCTATTTCGAGTTAGTAACGCACCGATAATTATTTACGGCGACGCCCCTCCGCCATTCAGGTAGAATTCCGGAGTTGTGCGGGCCACTCTCGAGGCCCGCGTATACGTCGGTTTGATCCATGGGACTGCGGCCGTATTCCTGTGGCGGAAAGCTTTACGTGAGCTCTGCTGATACTCAATCCTGGCCGCGCAAGCCCGAGCGCGCCCTCTTCATTGTCTTTCTCCTCACGTCTCCGCTGGTCAATCCATGGATTCGTGGGGATGGCGTTGGCTATTACGCCTATGCGCGCGCAACGCTGATCGAACACCGCCTGGACTTTACCCACGACTACCAGTTTGCGAATCAGAGTTTTCGTGACGACCACGTGGATGCATCTGGCGAGCCTCGGCCGGAGTTCCGCACCAGGACCGGCCACCTGGAGAATCATTTCACCGTGGGGCCGGCCATTCTTTGGTCCCCGTTTCTTATTCTGGCTCACGTCGGGGTGTTGCTTGCGCGGGCCTTTGGTTCTTCTGTTCCCGCGAACGGATTTTCCGCTCCGTATCGTTTCGCGCTCGCCTTGGCCACGGCCTTGTACGGGTTTCTGGGACTGCTGCTCTCGTTCCGACTCGCGCGCAAATACCAGGCCACTCTGTGGGCCTTCCTTGCCACGCTTGGCATCTGGTGGGGCAGTTCTCTTCTTGTGTACATGTATTTCAATCCCGCATGGTCACACGCGCTATCAGCCTTCACGGTGGCCCTGTTCTTGTGGTACTGGGATGCCACGAGAGAACAACGTATGCTCTCGCAATGGCTGCTTCTCGGCTTGATTGTGGGACTGATGTTGAATGTCTATTACGCGAATCTGATGATCGTTTCGGTGCTCTTGCTCGAAGCGCTGGGTCAATATAGTCACATCTGGCACTCGCACGGCAACGCCAGTCCGGCCTTCTCCCAATTACTAGCGCGACATGTCGCTTTCGGAGCCGTGGTTTGTGTTGCTATGCTCCCGACGTTTCTCTCTCGCTGGATCGTTTACGGAGGTCCCTTCGAAACCGGGTACCTGTCCTTGAAGATCTTCCTTTGGCGCTCTCCGGTCTTCTTTCAGCTTTTGTTCTCCGCCAACCATGGCCTTTTCTCGTGGACGCCGCTGCTGGCCTTCGCGTTTTTCGGCCTGGTGCTTTCCCTATTCCAGGTGCCCCGTGTAGGATTCCCGCTCCTGGTGGCAAGCTTAGCCTTCTACTTGTTCTTTTCCTTGTACCCGGATTGGGCGGGGATCGCTTCCTTCGGAAACCGCTTCTTTATTTCCCTAACGGCGGTGTTCATCTTTGGGTTGGCCTTCGCCCTGGAACGCTTTGCTTCGCTTTTCCGCAGGCCGCTGACGGCTGCGTTGGTCTCCTCGTGCTTGCTTTCGTGCTTCGCTGTTTGGAATCTGGGATTGATTTATCAGTGGGGGACGCACATGATTCCGCCACGCGGAAAGATTTCTTTTTCCCAGGCCGCTTACAATCAATTTCACGTGGTTCCCGCCCAGCTTACCGGACATCTCCGCGCCTACTTCTTTCGGCGCAATGAGTTGATGCGGCAAATTGAACAGCGGGATGTCGAGCAACTCAAGAACAGTGCGCAGCCCTAGAATAATGATAAAGCTGGTGCTTTCTCTGGATGAACCTTTGGCGGCCCTCTCCCGTTCCCGGTTCTGTTACTCTGTATGGAGCACCGAATTAAGCTGGATTTTTGCTCCGTCTCATGGCCTCAGTCCAGGAAATTCGCCACGCTCAAAAATGCCACGCATCTCCTTCGTGCGGACGCCTGCACAGGAACTGCCGGCACTGGCTGGCTCAAGCCAAACGCCGTTCGGAGATGCTTTCTTCGCGGTGTGGTTTTGGCTGCTGGAGGTGAGCCGGCCGCTGCGTCATCGCCTCGGTCTGCGGCAGAAAGGCGGCACTTCGGGATGAAGTCGGTTCTTGTCACAGGTTCCAGCGGATTAATCGGCTCGGAAGCGGTTGAACATTTCGACCGTCTGGGCCTCTCTGTTCATGGAGTTGACAACAACATGCGCCGCGTCTTTTTTGGCGAGCCCGGCGACACGACATGGAATCTCGACCGCCTGCGACGGGCCTGCACAAACTTTACGCACCATAATCTGGATATTCGTGAGCGCATCGCCCTGGAGGCCCTTTTCCGCGCACATCGTTTCGATCTCGTCATTCATTGCGCGGCGCAACCCTCCCACGATAGGGCGCGCGATATCCCCATCCTGGATTTCGAAGTCAACGCCGTCGGCACCGTCAATCTCCTCGAAGCCACCCGCCTGCACTCCCCGGAGGCCGTGTTCGTTTTTCTCAGCACCAATAAAGTTTACGGCGAGGCACCGAACGAACTTCCCCTCAAGGAACTGGATACTCGCTGGGATTATGCCCGTCCCGAAGATTATGACGGGATTGACGAAAATTGCCGCATTGACCGCACGCTACATTCTCTCTTCGGCGCTTCCAAAGCTTCCGCCGATCTCATGGCGCAGGAATACGGTCGATACTTCGGCATGAACGTGGGAATTTTCCGCGGTGGCTGCCTGACCGGGCCCTCGCACTCCGGCGTGGAGTTGCATGGTTTCCTATCCTATCTCGTGAAGGTGGCAATTACCGGTGGCACGTACTCTGTCTTCGGCTACAAGGCCAAGCAGGTGCGCGACAATATTCACAGTCACGACGTGGTACGCGCCATCGAAGCCTTTGCCGCCAATCCGCGTCCCGGCGAAGTCTACAATCTTGGCGGCGGCCGCGCGAATGGCGTCTCCATGCTCGAAGCCTTCGCCAAAATCGAGCAAATGACCGGCAAGAAACTCAATTGGAAATACGTGGACCAGAATCGTATCGGCGATCACATCTGCTATATCTCCAACCTTGCAAAGTTCAAGTCCCACTACCCCAACTGGAACATCACCATCGGCCTCGACGAGATTTTCCGGCAGATCATTGCCGACTACACACAACGGCTCCAGCGCGCGGAGGTTCCGTGAGCGAATTGCCACAAAATCAACGTGCGGCGAAGGAACAATTGAGCCTGTCAGTGATCGTGCCGGTCTATAACGAGCAATACCTTATCGAAGCGAGCCTCGCTCGGTTGGGTGTGCTCGCGGAAGCTTCCAGTGTGGCGCGCGTCCGTGTCATCGTGGTGAACGATTCCTCGACGGATCAGACATCTGCGGCACTCGAGCGGTTCCGGTCAAGCCTCGCGCAGCCCCCGGTAGCGCGCCTTGAGTGGATGTTCCTCGAGCACGAACGCAACCGGGGAAAGGGCGCGGCCATCCGCACGGCCATCCCGCACGTGGATACGGATCTGGCCGTAATCCACGACGCCGACCTCGAATACCATCCCTCGGACTTGGTCAAGATGATTTCGTTGTTCCTGACCGAAGAGGCAGACGCCGTGTTTGGTTCGCGGTTTCTCTCCGGCGATTTCCGCCGCGTCCTGCTGTTCCGCCACAGTCTGGGCAACAAGCTCATCACTTTGCTGACGAACATGGTGACCGATCTGAATCTCTCCGACATCGAAACCTGCTACAAGATGATTCGTTCGGATCTCCTGAAGAGCATTCCCTGGGAGAGTGATCGGTTCGGAATCGAACCCGAAATTGCGATTAAGCTCGCCAAGCGCAAAGCTCGCATTTTCGAGGTCCCCATCCGGTATTCCGGCCGAACGTACGCTGAAGGAAAAAAAATCACCTGGAAGGATGGAATTCGCGCTTTGGGTGCTCTAGTTCGCTTTGGCATTTCGGACCGCATCTACGTCGAGGATGAGCATGGCAGCGAGATTCTCGCGCGGCTGAATCGCGCGCCGCGTTTTACCAAGTGGATGGCGGACACTATCAGACCGTATGTGGGAGAGCGCGTGCTGGAAATCGGCGCTGGGATCGGCAACCTGACCGCTAATCTCGTCCCTCGCACAGCTTATTGGGCCAGCGACATCAATCCTCATTATCTGGATCGGCTGGAAAAGTTGAAGCCGACACAGCCTTACCTGCAAGTGCACTACACCGATGCGGCTGTGGCGGAGACGTACCCGCCGGAACGGTTTGATACCGTTGTTTGCCTGAATGTCATCGAGCATCTCGAGGACGACGTTGCCGCCCTGACGAACATCCGCAACATCCTCGAGCCCAGTGGCCATGCCATCGTATTGGTTCCCAACGGCCCGGAACTCTTCGGCACACTCGATACCGTGCTCGGGCACTTCAGGCGCTATACCCGGGAGCAACTGTTGGATGTCTGCCAGCGTGCGGGCTTCACAGTGCAAACCCTAGTGAAGTTCAATCGCTTCGGCGCGCCCGGATGGTGGTGGAACGGGCGGGTTACGAAGAAAAATACGTTCGGGTTGTGGCAGATGAAGCTGTTGAATTTCCTCATCCCGTTTTTGCGGCCCGTGGATCGCTTCCTGCCGTTCCCGCATTTGTCCTGGATCGCCATCCTCACGCCGGCTGCCCTCCCTGACACCTTCGCCAATCCGTCCTGCATATCAACGGGAAATTCGATCGCACTGCGCCCATGAATTTGCCTGAGACGGAGATGTCTTTGCATTTAACTTCAACTCCGGCGGCTTGTCCGGGAATGCAAGGTGCAATGACTAAGACACCCGAGCGCAGCGTGATACGTGGTGTACTTCTGTTATTGGCCTTCTCTGCAGGCGCTCGCGGGGCGTTTCTTCATCGAACCCGACGGCGTAAATTACCTCGACGTCCCCCAGGGTTACCTTCCAATGGACACTCGCGCTGAACGGTTGGTGGAGCCCGCTGTATTCTTGGGTACTGGCTACCTCTCTTTTTCTTACCCGGCCTCGACCACGAATGGAATCAACCATTTTACATCTCGTCAATTTCCCTATTTTTCTTGCTGCTCTCTTTGCTTTTGAATTCTTCATGAAGGAAGCTCTTTCCGGTCTCCCAGAGTTGCTCTGGGCGCGCTGGGAGACTTCTCCTCACTCGTTCGCGCAAATCCGCACAAAGAGCGGGAAGCAGCGGAAGCCCTGGGGAAACTGGGGCTTTCTTCCGGAGATCGCGTCGCCATTTTCGGGCATGCGAATATCGCGGACTACTGGGCGCAGTTGGCGGACTTGAATATTTGTGCGGAAGTTATGCAGGAAGGTGTTCCCGCATTCTGGCAGGCAGATCCGGCGGAGCGGGCCAGGATTCTGGAACAGTTTCAAAAAGCGGGGGCAAAAGCCGTAGCTACCTCTTCGATTCCAAAAGGTGCTTCACCGGGTTGGATCCGGCTCGATGATACTCCGTACTACGCCCTTCCTCTGCCCAATCCGACACCAACCAGTACAAGTCCGCAGGAAATTAAAATTAAGGAACACGCAGGGGGCGACCCAATAAAAGGCGCACGGGCGTTGAACGGGTCGACTAGGCAGCAGGAGTGCAGTCGGCTTTTTGCTGTTTTCGGCTGACCAAACGCGGTCTGCCTGCGTCTAAGCACGAAGGAGCTTGGCGGGAACGTGGCGGTCCGGCAGGCGGGTGCAACTCTTTTTTTTCCTTGGATTTGGCCCTACAATGGTTAGGGAACGAGCTGCGCTCGGTCTGGCTGGAACCGGGACCGAGGTAGCCGGCCTACCGCAGTGATGACGCCCTCGGGCGGTTTCCTCCCTCCTGCGAAACATTTGGCCCCTTTCGGGCGTATTTACGGATAGGCACAATTGCGAAATCTAGGTTCCTGGTGTTCCCCGCGCGGGTGGTTCCCAGCGGATCCGTGAAAGGAATAGCATGAAGACGTGGCATAAGGTCGGGATCGGAGTGGGTGCGGCCGCCGTGCTGGGCGGTATCGTGCTCTTCAGTATTAATCAGGCCAACAAGGGTGTGGTCACGGTACAGACCGCCAAAGTGGGCAAGCAGGAAAACCTGGTCTCCGTAGTCACCGCGTCCGGTGAAGTCAAACCCACCACTTACACCAACATTACGGCGCAGGGCTATGGCCGCATTACGGAAATCTTGGTGAAAGAAGGCGACCACATCAAGAAGGGTGACAAGTTGCTGCTGCAGGACAACGTGCAGGCCAGTGCCGACGTGCAAGCACAGTCAGCTGCCATCAATTCGAACCAGTCGGGTGTGCAGGCTGCGGAAGCGAGCTATCGGGCATCACAATCGGATCTGACCATGCAAGAGGCCAATCTGGAAAAGGCCAAGCTGGACTATGAGCGCGGACAGGGTTTGTATAAGGATGGACTGATACCAAAGCAGGATTTCGATCAACGGAAGACTAGCTACGACGCTGCCGTAGCTACAGCGGACGCTTCGAAGGCCCGCATGCTGGCGCAGAAGGCGCAACTCGAGCAGGTCCGTTCGCAACTCGATCAAGGCAAGGCGGTGCTGGTACACACGAAGGACATTCTATCCAAGACGACGTATATTTCGCCCATCAACGGAATCGTGAGTTATCTCCCCGTTCGTATGGGCGAGTACGTCGTGCCCGGCATCCAGAATGCCAACGGCAGCTTTCTGATGACGCTTTCCGATATGTCGGTGGTAACTTCGGAAGTGAAAGTGGACGAGACTGACATCGTAAACGTAAAGATCGGCCAGGATGCGGATGTGACCATTGACGCCGTGCCGGGGAAAGTGTTCAAGGGCAAAGTGACGGAAATCGGTTCGCAGGCCGTGCTGCGCAGTTCGGGGCTGGCCACGACGCAGACGACGACGAGCAATCAGGAAGCGAAGGATTTCAAAGTTGTCGTCACCCTTGATAGTCCGCCGGAGAATTTGCGCCCCGGTCTTTCGACAACCGCCAAGATCAAGACCGCCGAGCGGAAAAATGTAATTGCCATTCCCATTCAGGCCCTGGCAGTGCGTTCACGCAAGGACCTGGATGAAGCGGCCAAGAATGCCAAGAAGGACGGCAACGTGACGCTGGCTGCGCCTCCGCCAGCGGCCCCGGGAGACCCAAAGAAGGACGAAGTGCAGGGGGTCTTCGTCGTGAACGGAAAGAAGGCCGTATTCCGCCCCGTGGAAACGGGCATTTCCGGAGTCACCGACATCGAGATCACCAAGGGCTTGCAAGAGGGGGATCAGATCGTCGTAGGCAGCTACAAGGCGCTGCGCACCTTGAAGCCGGAAGCATCCGTGAAGGTGGACAACTCCGCCCCGAAGAAGACCGAAGACCAACAATAGTGAACTAGAGGTCACCAGGGAGAAGAGCATGCCCGTTGAGACGACATCGCCGGAATCGTATCGCCAGGATTTGGTGGACAACGGCATCAGGATCCGCACGGAAGCCTTGACCAAGGTTTACGAGATGGGCGCGGAGCAGGTGCACGCACTGCGTGGCGTGGACGTGGAAATTCGCAAGGGCGAGTATGTCGCCATCATGGGGCCGTCAGGCTCGGGAAAGTCCACGCTCATGAATCTCATTGGCTGTCTGGACTCGCCGAGTGGCGGGCGCTATTGGCTCGCCGGAAGACTCGTCAGCGATCTCGATGACGATGAACTCGCCTACATTCGCAATAAGGAAATTGGCTTCGTCTTTCAGACGTTCAATCTGCTGCCACGCGCCACGGCCTTGCACAACGTGGAATTGCCCCTGATTTATAACGGGACTCCCGCCGAGGAACGTATCGAACGCGCCAAGCAGGCCCTCGAGCGCGTAGATCTGACCCCACGCATGCACCACAAACCCAACGAGCTATCCGGCGGGCAGCGCCAGCGTGTGGCCATTGCCCGGGCACTGGTCAACAACCCCTCCATCGTTCTGGCGGATGAGCCGACGGGCAACCTTGACTCCAAGACGGGCGAAGAGATTATGGCCTTGTTCAAGAATCTGCACGGGCAAGGAAACACCATCATTCTGGTGACCCACGAAATGGATATTGCCCAGCACGCACATCGCGTGATTTTCATTCGCGATGGCATGATCGCCTCGGACGAAAAAGTGGCCAAGAAAAAAGCAGAGGCCGACTGAACCTGATCTTACGCGCGGCCCTCGACGCCTCCCTCGTCTTCACAAGCAGAGAAGCTTCTTTTCACGAACGAACTGGCTCGCGTGATTGACTAGCTTCAGCGCGTCGCCGCGGGATGGGAAACTTCTGCGTCGGTGAATAGCTCCGGCACCGTGAGATAGGTGCGCGACAATCGGTCGTGCCACGTGAGTGTATCTTCGTCCCAGAGCGCCCAAAGAAAGCCCAGAAACAATGTGCCCGCGGACAGCATGTAGCCTGTAAAGCGCAGCAGATACTGCCGCGCCGAGGGGCTCTCACCCGAAAAACTCGCCACCTGTAAACCGCGCATCATCATCCCAGGAGTTGTTCCGCCGAAAATCGTGAAGAGGCCAAAGTACTGCACGTAAACGAACGCAAACGTAAAGAAACACACGGCCGCGCTCAACTTGCTTAGAGTGAAATGCCCGCCCAGCGAACCAAACAATGCCAGGAATCCACCATAGGCAAAAGCAAGACACGCAACATCAAGGAGAGCGGCGCAGCGGCGCTCGTGCAGAGAGGCGACCGGGTAGAGGCTTGAACTCGCTTCCCGGAGCAGTTCCTGCGGGATGGCAGGCGCAGCTTCATCCGGTTCGGGCGGGACTGAAACGTCGATCAGAAGGCCCGTTTCTGCCGTTTCCTGCCGCTTGGACGGCCGTCCTATGGCAATGGTGAACGAGAAGTCATCGGCCGGCCCAGGACGATCCGCAAGTGGTTCTGCGACCTGCACCATCGGTTTATTGGCCGGCCGCGGAAGAAGCCGCTCCTCGAAGGGCAGTTCCGTTTGCCCTTGAGCCAAAGCCATCTTGCGTCGGCGCGTGCGGTAAGCCAGCAGGCGCTCATTCAATTCATCGCGCCATTCCTCTTCCTCGGCTGCGTTCAAGGCAAGGTTTCCCCGCGTTACAGCGGGGGCGCCCCCCAGCGGAAATGTCTCCGGGGAGGTACAAAAAACACACGCACGCATGCCCGTTGCGAGCACTGCGCCACATCCAGAACAAATTTTGTTCACCGGCAGTTTTTGCGCTGCGGACGCTCTCACTCCGGTGAGGAGGAGCGCCTACAGAATAGCATCAGGTTGGAAACTCAGACAACGGGAGTGAGGAACGAGTTGTTAAAGAGTTAGCGGTCGGGGGGCTACAGCTCAGCCTGTTGCGCAAGCATCTCGCGGCTGTAGGCGATGCGCCGGTCCAGCGCCACGGCGGCAAAATACCCGCAACCGGCCTGTTCGTGGTCCGCCCAGGTCTGAACCGAGGGAGCAATGCGCGCTACCGTCTTCTGCAGCACGTTCAGAAGAGCGAAGTACAAGCCCATGGCTTGGAGTCCCGTGCCTTCTCGCGGTTCTTCCGGGCAGAGTTGCAGTAATTGTACGACGCGTCGAAAATCCCTTCCGCTCGCCTCGCTCGGAATTCCCGTAACATCCCGCACCTCTTCCGAGAGCACGTGGCGGGAGGAGGAGGCCATCAGGGAACGGCAATAGGAGACAAAGAACATCAGCAGCGTCGTCAGCGAAATCACGAAGATCAGTGCGGCCATCATCGCGGCACCGCCACGAGTTGCGCGGGCACGATACGCGACTCATCCGTGTAGCGCCACATCGTCAGCGTCCAGGACAGCGGCAGGAAGCAGCCCAGCGCCTGGCTCAAATACTGGATCAGGATGAATTTATCGGCGAGATTCAGGAGCGCGTAGGAAGCCGCGTAGGCGCTGAAATAGAGCCCCAGGGCGAGCACAAACTGCACAATTCGCGTGCGCGTTTCCCGGAGTTTAAGAACAGCTCCCCACAGGATGTAGGTGAGCACCAGGCCGACGAAATAGAGATTCTGGGACAGTTCGTAAGCAAAAGTCGTCGACAAGCGCGACGAAGACTGCGTCACAACTCCAAACGAGAACAACACGGTTCCAGACAACAAGACCACGGCACCCAGGCGGATGTGCTTGCCGAAGCCAAGTTCACCAAATACATGCGAAAAGAGGCTGATCAGCGCAAGGAAAAGCGCGATCGTGAGTAAGGCATCGGTATAGTAGTAAACATACATGTACTGGTCAGAGCGAAGGCCGAATGCGCTCAAGGCCCAGTAGCGCGCAGCGCCGCTGAGCAATGCCAATACAAAATATAAATTCAGGAAAATATAGCGAAAAAACGATCCGCGTGCGACTGAACACACAACAAAGCCTAGCTCAAAGGCCAATCCCAAGTACCAAATTATCAGGCCCACTGAAACTGGCATAAGCTCCTTCTTGTTCGGCCCAGTCTCAGTCGCGAGTTGAATCGCTTACTGCGACTCGTTACCGGAGTGGCGGCGGTACCGGCTCCGGGCCGTTCGCCATGACGACTCCATTCGCGTGAGCCGAAATGACCGTCTTCAGACCCATTGCTCCCACCAAAATTCCCAACGCGAGGACAATCGTACCCAGTTTCCGTGACATGGTGCCTCCGTAGAACATGAACGTACGGAGTCACTCTATCCTTCAGAAGGATAGTGTCAAGTAGGATACGCATAGGGCCTGTACATAATCCGTCAACGGGAGGGGGCCTAGTACTTTTGCCATTTGTTCGCATGGCGCCAGCGAAGCCCACTTCCGACAACGAGACGGTAACGGTTTGAAGCATTGTCGTGCAACGGTACAATAGTGCCAGAATGGACAGTACCAAAGTACTATCCTTCCCTGATACCACGCCATTCCTCCTTCTTAGACGGCTCTCGGCCCCTCCTGTCAACACCGACCGTGTGCACAAACTGCGCTCGCTTGACACTCCCCGCGATTACTTCGTAGCATGAAGAATTGCCTCTATGCCGGCGTAGCTCAGTGGAAGAGCGAGGGTCTCATAATCCCTAGGCCGTGGGTTCGATTCCCCCCGCCGGCACCATTCCAAGCCTTTGAAAATGCAGTCAGTTAATTTGCTCCGATTTGACGTGTACCTCTGGCGTACCCTTCGTTTGCATGAGGACAAAGGGGTCTTCGCCCCAAGCGCGCTGTAAATCTGCTTCAAGCTGTTCCTGGCGTGATCTCGTCCACGGTGCATAGTGCCGCTCCGTAACCCGAATACTTTGATGTCCCAGTAGGACCGAAACTCTATCGAGCGGGACGCCAGCAAGTAGTAACGTGCTTCGGAGTTGAAGAAGCTCCAAGAGGAAGTTGACGCCCTTGAGAAGATCAGTATCACCGTAGCGACGGAAAGAGCGAATTCTCGGATTGGTACGCCCTTACCGCCTTGTGATCGGCCAAGTTCCTACGTTCATGGCAGCACGTATTCGGACTTGGCAGCAATGAGGATGGGAATGTCCGGGTCGGCGTCTTTCGAGAGCGTGAGGCAATCCTGATGGGTCGCCTTATGGACAAGGCAACAAAACTTTTCACTGCCGAGAGAATTTCGAGGGACACCCTCAAGAAATAGAGCGATTCGCATTCACCCGCCCGGTGACGTGTCAAGCCCTATGTGAAAGAATATGCGAGGAAAGAAAAAGCCTCGTCTTTACGACAGCAGAAAGGAGCAAGTCATGGGCAACCGAGACACGCGAGGTCGAGAGAAGAAAAAGCCAAAGAAAACTGGAATCAAGCAATTGAGCACACCGGCAAAACCAAGGCCAGAATACAAACCTACCTCGCCACCACCACCGACATCGCAAACCGATGAGGCGACGGGAGAGTGAGCTGCAAAAGAAAAGCCCAGGCTGACACCGGAGCGAGAAACGTTGGTATGCGTGAATTGCCGCGGCTGCTATCCGGAGGTACGCAGTACTAGAGGCCTCTTGTCAGGTAATCCGACGGGAGTTACTCACAATGCAGACTTGGGGAATGGAGGAATGCTCATTGTCCATTTCGTCCGCGATATTTATCAACCTACGAAAAGAAGCTTCTAACGCGTTAACATAGACTACTCCGGCCTTGTCTGTCAGGATTTCCGATGGTTCTTTCATGAAATATCTTCTCAATTCGGTAAGCGGGTGTTCGATTTCTCGATAGAGATATTTGATCGAGTCGTAGGAGTCTATGGTGAATCCACGCCCCTTCAAGAGATTCTCAAACTGGTTGAGCGAGATTTGCAGTTGATTGACCGCCTCCTTGGCAAGTACAAGTTTTCGAGGCGCCGCGAACTTCCCCAACTATTTCTGGTCGAACCCTTTCTTAAATTTTGCTTCACGGAATTGTACTTGAGGGATATTTTCTTGCGTTGTTAGATCCATACGCAACCATATCAAAGAGATTTCTGCGAGACGGTGCGAAAGTGAACAGTCTGCCCACGCCTGTTCCGAGTTTCCAAGAACAATCAAGCCAAAGAAGGAGTAGGTCGTGGCTGACAACACTTGCATTGTCCGAAGGTGGGAGGTTAGTCCGCTCCTTCTGAACAGACTAGCCTTGAAATGAAGTTGGTCGGGGTGACGGAACCTTACTCTGCCGGTCTCCGCAACGCTGTGCAAAACTGAACAGCGCACAACCATTGAGAATCGATAGGATGCCGCTCGGGACCGCGAGAAAGGTCGTTACTGGCCGGACCGGATAGGTAGGCGGAGGGAACGCGTGTGTCTATAAATGCGAATACCGAGGAAAAGAATCGTCAGGAATTGAAAAACAAGAGGAATCTGCTCTTCAGGTTGTTTTTGAAGAATCCTAACTTGACGCGGCTGCCTGCAGAAATCAAGGTCCTCGACGACAGGATGGACGCCGGAGGATGCTCTTGCTCCTTCTTCTGACCACGGTCAACGATTCGAAGAACGCAGCCCATTCCTATTAACAAAAGTGTCTAATGGCCGTAACGCACAAAATGGAAGGCCGCGCCGAGAAGAAATCCTGACCGGCACAAGATTGAGATTCTCCTTCTTGATCAAGTCGCGAGAGGTGCGAAGTGTTGATTTGGGCTTACGGGGCATGCGGCTCGGAGACTTTGGCATGTCGCCTTCCTGGCTGCCGATTCTGCCACCCTCGATCGTGAGTCACGCATCATAGCACAGCGGATATCCTCGGTACAGGGCGACGTGCGTGCACCAGGAGTCTCGTAAGTCTGGAAGCACGATCGGTGTGCGGGGTAAATTTAGCGCGCCTGGGCTGTCTTCCGAGAGGCGTGAGCTACATGCGCCTATTTTCGAG
>Ga0307471_100000090_pt1 | contig 41270 bp, 42 predicted proteins | sample atmos_gasesAM3C__2_FD_204566 | JGI IMG/M metagenome (GOLD analysis project Ga0307471, IMG submission 204566) | Hardwood forest soil microbial communities from Morgan-Monroe State Forest, Indiana, United States - atmos_gasesAM3C_515 | ecosystem: Environmental > Terrestrial > Soil > Temperate... | reverse complement strand
AGGAAACGCCGGCTGAAAAATTCATTCAGGATATCGGCAATCAGGCGATCGCCGTCATGGCCGATAAAAGCATGGCGCCCGATGAACGCGCACAAAAATACCGCGCCATTCTGCAAAGTGCCTTCGATATGCCCACCATCGGCCATTTCGTTTTGGGCCGCGCCTGGAACAGCGCTTCGCCGCAGCAGCAAGACGAGTTTATGAAGCTGTTCGAGCAGATCGTGTTGAAAACCTACGGCGACCGGCTCAGCTTTTACTCCGGCGAAGGTTTCCGCGTGACCGGTGAGCGCAAGGAAAGCGACAAGAACACCACAGTTACTAGTGAAGTTACCCACCCCAATGGGGCGGCGCCAACTAAGGTCGATTGGCGCGTGCGTCTGGGCGAAAAGCCGGCCATCATCGATGTGGTCATCGCCGGTGTAAGCCAGAGCGTCACGCAGCGTGACGAATATGCCGCCATCCTTCAGCGCAACAGCGGCAATATCGATGCGCTTCTCGCCATGATGCGCAAGCGCACGCAGGAGCCTTCGCAACAGGGCGCCAGCTCAACAACACAATAGTATTTCGGGGAAAGAAAAAGGGTTTCCGGCCTAAACCGGAAACCCTTTCCTTACGGAAAAGTTTTCTCAACCAGCTAGTGGTGCATATGAGGCATTACTGCCGGGTGAGGATGAGGTGTTGCAACTGTTGGCGCCTTGGCTGGTGTTGAGGTGACCGGGGGTGCCGTCGGGGCGGTGGGGGCTGTGTTTACCGCCGTAGTACCGCCTGTCTGCACCGAGCCGTTGGTCACCGCAGGCTGCGTGGTTTGTGCGCCTGTCGTGGCCGCGCCGTTTGTCGTTACGCTGGTGTTGTTGCTTGCCTCCGTATTAGTACTGTTGCCAGCAGCAGGTTGGCTTGGGCTATCGCCGCCCACTGTCTGTGTGGACGCATTGTCCGACGAGGCAGCATTAACGTTTACCGTGTTTGGAACGGAAACATTGCCATTCGTTGCCGCAGCCTCGTTGGCATTGCCGTTTACGGTAGTCGGCTCATTCATGCCGTTAAGGACAAAACGGTCGTCCCGATCGTTATCCCGGTCATGTCTGAAACCGTTGCGATCCGCAGGAAAGCCATCATGATCGTTGTCACGGTCGCGCCTAAAATCATCGCGGTCACGGTCGCGTCTAAAATCGTCGTGATCACGATCACGGTTGTTCAGACCAGCAATTTTACGATCTTGCCGCAGATCTTTCTCGTCGGCCTGCAGCCTTTGACGCGCGCTTTGATCGTTCGCCAAATCCTGCTGTAAGGCCGCGGTGTTGTTGTTTTGCCGGTCTAGGCGGGTCTGTTCAAGATCCGCACGGAGCGTTTGCCTGTCCTGCCGGACATTCTGGGCATCGGCCTGCAGATCCTGACGGAAAGCGCCCCTATCGTCATTATCAACCAAGTTGATACGATCATCTCGGTCGTTATCGCCGTCTTTTACTTGTACTCGATCGTCTCGATCAAACCGATGGGCACGATTATTATCATGATCCTTATCGCGGTTACGATCTCGGCGCAGATCCTCAAGCCGGTCGTTATCGACCACGTTGACACGATCTCTATCCCGATCGTTATCGCGGTCGAAACGGCGAGCACGATCATTATCACGATCTCTATCGCGGTCGTTATCCGTCAGACGGTTACGATTTCGATGATTCTGAAGTCGGTCGTTATCGATTGTGGCCTGGTCGGCCTGAACGACCTTTTGTTGCGCGATCAGGTTAGCCCGATCTTGCTGAACGGCAACCGTATTGCCAGCTCGCTCATCGAGCTGCAGCTGACGGAAGTCTTCATGCTCGATTCGGCGATCCTGCTGCAGCTTGACAAGAGCCGATTCGTCGTCATTCGCCGCCGTTTGCGTCTGTGCAAGAGCGGGAACGCTACCACCGAGGCCTATCAGAAAGGCCACGGTGGATATGGAAAGACGATGTGCGTTTTTCATGACTACCTCCTCTCTTGATGGTGGAAAGCGCTGAATGAACGGCAGCGACTCACGTCAGCCCCAAGACGACAGCCGAACTGCCGGGTAGATTTATAGGGCTGGTGAAGTGGCGAATCCTTGTTCGCCGCTCTTATGGTTAGGTGTGCCGCAGCACATCCGTTCCAGCGTCTGTTTTTTATTTTTGATGTTCCCGCACTTTAATTTATTAATATGACGACAATGTGTTTTTATATGTCGAGATCGTGTCTTTATGTGACGCGCGATGTCGCAAGACGCTCAGGGAATAAATTTTATACGCGGCTTTATGGTTTCTTTATCAAATCGCAACGCAGGGCACATCGAATCTTAAGGTTTGAGATGGCACTCCAGGATTGTGCCTGCGCATGGCCGGCGCGATTTTAACTTTCACAAGGAGGGCGTGATGAATCGGGAGCAACCGCGTAGCGGGCAAAGCCCGTCTATGAGGTCGAATCCGGATAATCCTTATGCCGCCATCAAGCCCAACTTAAGCAAGAAGGAGGTTCCCATGAATCAGGATCAAGCCAAAGGCAAATTCCAGCAACTGAAAGGCAAGCTCAAGGAAACCTGGGGCCGTCTATCGGATGACGAAATCGCCCTGTATGAAGGCCAACGGGATCAGTTCTTCGGCAAGCTGAAAGAAAAATACGGTCTGGCGCGCGAGGAAGCCGAGGAGCGCATCCGCGAAATCGAGCAGATGCAGAAGGCCGCTTAAGCTTGGGGTTGACTGTGCTTGGAGAGGCCACGGCGTAAGCCGAGCCATTCTCGCCGGTCTGGAAAGCGCCGCCTTCCATGGGGCGGCGCTTTTCATTGGGGAATTTCCATTTCTTAAGAAGCGAAAAATTAGCGCGGCGCGACCTGCGTAGGGAAAGGCGGCACCAGTTGCGGCCGAATCCGATGATACCACCGGCGGCCAAGATCGAATCGGCTCATCATCGGTAAATCGTTCATGATCCGGGTTAGTGCGGTGCGGGTTTTATCTTCTCCGCCTCCATGCCCCGCCTTGGTCAAAATAAGATTGACATTCTCATTGCCGACGGCGCGCGCCGCATGCGCAAGAGATCTGGCTTGATGCGGATGGCACTCTTCATCATCTTCTCCATGCACGATGTACATGGGAATCTTACTCAATCTTCCCACATGATTAAGAATGTAACCCTTGCCACGGTTCTGCTCGCTGTTACGACCAAAAAGCGGATCGTTCATCATGTAATGAATCATAATCCTGTACATGCGCAGGACGGCTTCGTCGTCCTGATAACTTCTGTCCGGGCTCAGATGCCTGACGCTGCTATCCCAATCCGCGAGCGCTCGCGCTGCCTTCAGCACACGTTCCCGTTCTTCATTATTTTGCGGCACGATGGAAAAAATTTTGGCGAAAGCCGCGACCATGTCGTGGCGATCTTCAGGCGGGACCGCCTTGACATACTTCGCCCACGGGTCCCATAAGACTGGATTAAGGTAAGCGCCCGCGCTCGGTATCGCGTACGGGTCATGCTCGAAATCAGCGGCGTTGCCCTGAAAAAAATAATCGATATCGACTTTCCGGCACAAAAAGGCGGCGCGCATAATAATGGTCTGCACGGTATGGGGATATTTGATCGCGTAAGCCATCGCCAACGTCGTGCCCCAGCTGCCGCCGAGGAGGTGCATCTTGCTCCTGATGTCCAGTTCCTTAAATAGCTTTGGAATGTCGTCGACGAGATGCGGCGTGGTATTGTCCGTGAGCGCTGCCGTCGCATCATACTCTCCCGCGTTCGGCTCGTTATCGCCGCCGCCGCGTTGGCCATAGATAATGGCGCGGTAACGCTGGGAATTTAAATAACCGACAGGCGAAGATGAAGCGCGCGCCCCCGGACCACCATGAAATATCATGACGGGCTCGCCGTGCGGATTGCCGTATTCGGCCCAGTAAATTTTGTGCGGGAGATTTGCCTGAACCTGGAGCCAGCCGGATTTATTTGGCCGCGAGATGTTATACCAATTTTTTTTATCGCCATCCTTTATTGCAGCCGGATAAGGCGGGCCGCGCAATCGCTGAAAAAGAGCGGCGGCTGATTGAAAATCCGCAAGCTTTGAAAATCGTCTACTCATATGATTATTCATTTTTTACAACTGTTCTCAAATCAATAAATGGTGCCGTTGGAGGGATTTGAACCCCCGACCTTGGCTTTACGAAAGCCCTGCTCTACCGCTGAGCTACAACGGCTTACGGTACGCCTGTCACTCACTCGCTTAATCGGCATTTCATTATCGGCAACCACGGTTCAACGAGTGAGTGACAGGCGGGATGCTCATAATTGGTTCGCGCTCAAGCGTCAATGTTTACTCTTGCGGGCCTTGGCGCCATGCTTAACGCCGTAAAGCTCGAGCCGGTCGCCGATGAGGTCATAGCCGAGTTTGGCGGCGATTTTGCGCTTCATTTCCTCAAGCTCTTCATTCTTGAATTCGATCACCTCGCCGCTATTGACGTCGATCAGATGGTGGTGATGCTCCTCGCGGTTTTCTTCATAACGCGCGCGCCCGTCGCCGAAATCGCGCCGTTCGATGATGTTGGCGTCTTCGTAAAGACGCATGGTACGGTAAACCGTGGCAATGCTGATATTGGGATCGATTGCCGCGGCGCGGCGGTAAATTTCCTCGACATCCGGATGATCGTGCGCTTCCGACAGAACGCGGCTGATAACACGGCGCTGTTCGGTCATTTTAAGGCCGCGTTCCATACATAGTTTTTCGAGCCGGGAGGTCATGGCCGCATCCTATTACCAAAATCCGGCTGTTGCCAGTGCGGCCTGGCTTGTCTTATAGAAAACATTGGATTAATCGGGTAAAAGCCCGGTTTGCCCTTCCGGGCATTTACGGAGAGTGATGATGCCTTACGTCGTTACCGAAGCCTGCATCCGCTGCAAATATATGGATTGCGTCGAGGTGTGTCCGGTCGATTGCTTTTACGAAGGCGAGAATATGCTCGTCATCAGTCCGGAAGAATGCATCGATTGCGGCGTGTGCGAACCCGAATGCCCGGCCGAGGCGATCATTTCCGACACCGACGGCCAGGCCGAAAAATGGCTCGAGCTCAACCGCGAATACGCCGCCAAATGGCCCAACATCACCCGCAAGAAAGAGGCGCCCCCCGATGCCGACGAATGGAAGGGCAAGCCGGACAAATTCAAGACGCAGTTCAGTGAAAAGGGCGGGAAGTAGAAGTGGTTTGGAAACGCAGTTTTTGCCAACGAGGCTTCTATAAAGAGATCAACCTTATCGAACACAAAAATGATAGAACAAACCAATAAATAAGAGAATTCAAATGAGCGATATTATAATCGTCTCTGCTGTTACAGCTTTCAGTCCGTAATCGACTCCAAAAGCCGAATCTCAAACCGATGTTAAACCGGTCGAGTTCCGCAAGGGCCAAATTGTCGTCTTATTAAGAGAGACGGCGCGTGTTTGCGTATATCTGCGCGCGGCAAAGAGCGGACGTATCGTCGCTCGGCCTTTGGTGCCGCGCACGGATAAGGACGTCAGGAACAAGGCGTTCCGCGAACTAAAAGCCGACAAAAACGAGCTGCGGCGATTGGATGAGCGGGTGGATTTGATCGCAGCTATCGCGACATGGCAGGGACCGCCGACCGAAGGTGATCAACGCGTCGAGGATATTTTGTCGTCGGAAGACACGGTCGCCAAAGCCCGGCTTTTACACGAACTTCATATGTGGCGATTAGAAATAGGCAGCGAGCGTTTCATGGAAAAGCTTGCCGCTTATCCGGTTCTTTTGGAAGAAATGGCCGAACGGCTGACCGGCCATCATATACGGGGCAAGCCGGAAAAACGGACGTCGAAGGCGGCCCTCGCCGCATACGAAGAAATCAAAAACCGCCTCACGCTGGCCCTGGACGGAAAACTGTCCCACGTAAACATCAAGACCTTTACGACTCAGCATGAGCCGACTCTTGCCCCGATAAAAAATGGAAGTCTGCCGCCCAATTCCGAGGCGATTTTAAATCAGGCAATCGCGCGACTGCATGCCAGGCCGCCGGCGCACCTGCCAACGGCTGAAGAAGCGGAAAATAATCTGCGCTTGGGCATTATCGAGACCGCCATGCTACTGCGCCGGCTTCATCCCCTCGTCATGCTAAAGCCTCACTATCCATTTCTGGGGTGGGCGGAGGAATCATATCGAACAGCCAAGAGTCGTCTTGTTAAGGCCCTAGGAACAGGGATCATTGACCAGAAAAAAGCGGACACGGAAAAAAGCGCTGATATTTTCGCAAGAACTGAAATTCTGGTTGATATGATCCTTTACGGACATGCGCCAAGAGCAACCACCTTTTCCATATTCCGCGATCTTAGCGACAAAAGTATTCTCCTCGCTGTCAGGAAAATCGAGACTGAAGCCAAAGCCAAAGGCCTTAGCATCCCGCCTGATATAGAAGCCGCAAGACGGTATCTCGATTCGAAAACCGTGCCTGTTGGCCGCGCCGTTGCCCGAGCACTCAACCCGGCAGCCCCGTCGCACGACAAGGAAAAGATAGGATTGTCAAACGATGCGTTTGCTTTGACTCATTGGGCGCTTGACACTCATAATAAAAGGGAACAGCGCCGGCTCGCGGTAGAGGAAGAAGTTGCTGATCTTGCGGAAGAGCTCGGTAAACTGCCGTCCGCACGACAAACAAATGGCGGCCGGCGATTGATGCCGACTTCGCAAACGGGAACGAACGGCTCTGCACAGCCATCCGCATCATCTAATAAAGCCAAGCCCACGTTTCCCGATGGAGCTCTCGCTTATTACGTTTCCGTCACTAAACGCGCCACCAGACCGGGAAAATTACGGCAAGCTGCTGCAGCGGGACTGCCGATGATGTCCGTGGCCAAATAGATCATTCCAGAGGCAGATTGGATGTTTTGGTTAACCTTTCCCTTAACAATCGCTTAATTTCAAAAACTCAACCCTTTGATTTTCAAAGAAAACAATTCTTCTCTCACGAAACTTTTGTAATAATCCCTAATAAATGGTATATAATTACCGAAGTCGGGCATTGATCCGGCGAATGCGGCGGGACTTGGATCGCCATCCAGCTTCAGCAGCGTAAAGGCAAGCGGGTTTTGGCAGCAAAACCCGGGCCGGTATCTGTGTACGAATCGCAGATGCAAAGCTGCAGATGAAGAACGGGCGCTAAGGGTTTCACCGTCATCATTTCGCCCCGGTTACTTGCTATCGATGGTTGTAACGGCTTCTTCAGAGAGGAAAATATCATCATGGCTGACAAGCTTGAATTCAAGAAAGGCGATTTTGTCGTGTATCCGGCTCACGGTGTGGGCCGCGTGGAAGGCGTCGATACGTTTTCGATCGCCGGCCAGGCTGACGTGATGCTCTATTCGATCGCCTTCGAGCAGGACCGCATGCGCCTGAAGGTGCCGGTGACCAAGGCCAAGACGTCGGGCCTGCGCCGCCTGTCCTCGCGCGACCGGATTAAGGAAGCCATCTCCACCCTGCAGGGCCGTTCGAAAGTGCGCCGCGTGATGTGGAGCCGCCGGGCGCAGGAATATGAATCAAAGATCAATTCGGGCGATCCGGTTTCGATCGCCGAAGTGGTGCGCGATCTGCATCGCGGTTCCGACCAGCCGGAGCAATCCTACAGCGAACGCCAGATCTATCAGGCGGCGCTGGAGCGTCTTGCGCGCGAGTTGGCGGCCGTCGAGAAAATCGATCAGGTGAAAGCCACCGCCAAGCTTGAAAATGTGCTGACCCGCGAACGCGAACGCAAAGCGGCGTAACGAAACAGGTTTATTTTCGCTGTTAGTACACTTAAGGGCGGGCCTCAAAAACCCGCCCTGTTTTTTTTGCCTTTTTGCCAGCAATAGCAATATTTAAGACGCCAAATGCGGCTTGCCGAAAATTAATTAGACAAGTAGCCTTATTTCATTCCCTTAAGGAGACAGGCTATGCGTTTTTGGATTATCGCCGCGCTCGGAATTGCCCTGCTCGAGTTCACATTGGCCGGAGCGGCGATGGCACAAGGCAATGGCGTCGGCCATGCCTTCGGCAGCGCCAATTGCTCTCCGCCTGTTTCATGCCCCTATGATGCGAACTATATGTCGTCGGATAGTCTTGTCGCAAATGCGAATGCCTGCATAACGCGTTATTTCGGTTATACCAACAGTTCCGGATTTTTTGAAGAGTCGGGACTCGATGGCAATAATTGCCTCACGGCGCTTCCCAACATTCTCCCGAAAGGCGTGGGGCAACGGCTTTCGCCCCGGTGCTGTGTTATGCAATATCCTGACAATAGCTGCGCGTTTCACTGCGAGCTTATAACCACTCAGTAAAATCTAATTTATTGATCCGAGCGATTCCGTATTTCTCGCTCAAGTTTTTCCTGCTTCGTTTCTTGAGCCTCTATCTGCCGGCGTAGCTGGTCATTTTCTTTTTTGAGTTCCTGCACCGAAGCCACCAGCGGCGCAATCAATCCCTCATAATTCACGGCCTTCATGCCGCCGCTGCCCGGCACGACCAATTGGGGATAAATCTTTTCAACGTCCTGCGCGATGAAGCCGAGCCCTTCCTTGTTGTTCGATTTGAAACTAAAAGAAACCGGATTTAGCTGCATAATATCTTTTAATGTATGATTAATCGGATGAATGTCCTTTTTCAGACGTATGTCGGAAGAATTGTAAATAAAGGTGCCTGCATAAAGGGCCGTGGCCTGAAGCAGATTTATAACATTCACGGTCGTGGCCTGCATTGCGTAAGGGCATGTGGCGGGAACATTCGGCGACGTCATGGTGCATGTAGCGGGATTGTTAACCGAAAGCATGGCGTTGGTGGTCGTGGCATCGCCGGTCAGAGCAATATTACTTTTGCCCGTGCCTGTGATCATGCCACCTTGCAAATTGATCTCGCCGGTCGTGGTGGTCTGGGCCGGAACGGTGCCACCAACGGTGTCATAGCCGAGGTTTATCCGCCCTCCTTGCATATTGAGCCAGCCGCCCGTACCGACGGGCGATTGGTATCCGGCGGCCGTCGTGGCCATGGTCGCATTACTATAAATACCCATATCCATCTCGTTGCCGCCCAGATAGGCAGGCACCGTCATGCTGTTGAACAAACGGCTGGCCGAAAAATCTCCCGAAATCGGCAAACGCGCCAGCCACTGGTTGTTCAGCTGCTGCTCGGGCGAAACGTAAGTGCGCGAGGCGATCGTACCGCTCGTGCCGACGGCAAAACCATAGGTGGTAACGAGGGCCGACCAGCCGCTATAGGAACCGCAAGCCCAATTATTGAACGGCGCCGCGCCGCAAGCCGCCGCCACCGCACTATAGATAAAACCTCCATCGCCCCCAATCAGCGAAGAAATGCGCGCACCCGATGTATCTGTTATCCTATCGCCGCCGGATGTCATGATCATAAAGGAATAGGTTACAGGCGCCTGCCCGGCCAGTGTTGACGCGTCGCGCAAAATCCGGATGGCATAGGTCTGGCCATAGGCGTTATTAGCGGTGCTTAAAAAACCGGGCGGAAGAAAAGAGCAAAAAGTCTGCCAATGGACGTCTACAAATTCAGTACAGTTGCCCGAGGCCGACAAAGGCAGCGCAAAATTCGAACCTTGCGGACAGTTGGCGTTATTGCAGCCCCCGCTGCCGGCAGGAATATTATTGTTCGTCATATAACTTTGGCCATCCGATGACGCCAAAAACGCTTTCACCGAAGAAATAAGCTGCGCGTGCTGGCTGGCAGCGGCGTTATCGCGCACCTGCGTATTCGCGCCCGATAGAAGATTCCAAAGACCGGCAACAAGCACACCGACAACCGCCAAAACAATGGCGAGTTCGGTTAATGTAAAACCGGAAACGGAGCGATGAGTGTAATGGCGCATGCTTTTTATTTAGCATCCATTACACGGCGTGAAAACCGAAATGATGCCAAGCGAACCAGCCGGCGCCGCCGCCGGAACAGCATAGGTAACCGGTGTTATTGTGCCTCCAATATTAAAATTGGCCGTGGTGACAAGCGTTTTGGCGCCCCCGGCGCTCGATACATAACCGTAATTCATCAGAGAAAGGCCGGTGTTTTTGATTTGCTGGTATAAATCCGCCTGCGTGAGCCCGAGTTGTCTGCCGGTGGCGGTGGAAATAAAGCCCGGAGGAATGCCCGTCGGAATCATGGGCGCCATATAGGGCTCCACATAGGTAAGCACATAGTCGCTTCCGGAATTTTGGAAAGCGATAGCTTTCCACTGATAACTATTGTTCCCTGTCGCAGCATAATCGGCAGACAAATGTGGATATGCTTGTGCACCGACCATGTATGGCCCGCCGGTGATCGTGACATGCGTCGCACCTTGCATGCAGTCATTAGGGACTGTGCCCGTCGACAAATTGCAGCCTGCTGCCGTGACGGAAGTTGGAGTAATTACATTTTGCGCCAGACTCAGCGCCGCGCTATGCCAGGCCAGCACCTGGTCGGCTGTGTTGGTTTGGTTCGCCATCACGCGCGCCGCTTCGATGGCCAGCACCTGGGTGTAAACACCGAGTATGCTGATGACAAGAAAGACGAAAGTCAGAAGATACATATCGTCCTCCGGATTCTCCAAAAAGCCATTCTTTAAATCGATTATTAGTGTAGCTTGATAAAGTTAAAACAATCTCATTGCAAATCACGCGCAAATAAAGTGTCATTTTTCGCTAAGTCATTGATTTTAAATAAAAGAGCGTAATCTATAATTCATGGCTAATTGCAGATATTGGCCCCTGTCCCGGCTTTGCCAACCGCAAGCGTTAATTGCCGGAATCGCCTCTTTCAAGTTTTTGGATCATCCAATGTCCGGATCTACGGTCTTTGTTTTCCATTAACCATAATACTTCGCCGGACTTTGACAGGCTTAATAAATCATGTGAAAACTGCAATTCGATTCGCTTGTCATTTCAATTCTGCCTGTCAATGGAGAAGCCATGACAAAAATTCGCATCGCGCTTGCCGCGCTGTTGTTCGCTTTCCTGGCCAACGCCCCTGTCGCCCACGCGGCGACCACCGTTATTGGTTTCGATGATATTCCCGAAGGCACCATCGCCAGCAATCAATATCATGGGGTGATTTTTTCGGGCGCCGCGGTGTTGACGGAAAATTCGCTGTTGAACCCGCCCTTCCCGCCGAAAAGCGACCCAAATGTGGTTTTCAATTATCTGGATGGAACGAGCACGCTCGATTTTACGGTCAGCGGCGTCACATCGATCGGCGCTTATGTGACGGGAACCACGGCAATCACCGAGAGTATTTTTAGCGGCGCAACCTTGCTCGGCACGACGGCAACTCCCGGACCAAATTATATTGGAGCGGGCTCCCTGAGCCCAAATATATTTCTGTCGCTTTCAGGGGCCAATATCACCTCCGCCGTCTTCGCGAATCTATCGGGCCAAGCGAATACGTTCACTCTCGATGACGTGACGATTGCGGGAGGCGATATTTTCCTTAATCCCGTACCACTGCCCCCAGCCTTGCCCTTGTTCGGTGCGGCGCTGGCCGGCTTGGCAAGTGCAGGCTGGCTGCTACGGCGCCGCCGCGCTTAACAAGCTCCGATCAAGACACTACGGGTGGCCTATCCTGTTTTGCTGTCTTGACTTCCCATGAGAACTAAAGTAGAACATTCCTGTTTTGTTCTAACAGGATTGGCCCCATGCTTACGCGCAAACAAAAGGAACTTCTGCTGTTGATCCGCGACCGTATAGCGGAGGAAGGCGTTCCGCCCTCATTCGATGAGATGAAGGAAGCACTCGGTCTGCGCTCGAAATCGGGTATCCACCGTCTCATCACCGGCCTTGAGGAGCGCGGCTTCATCAAGCGCTTGCCGCATCGCGCTCGCGCGCTTGAAATCATCCGCCTGCCGGAAGATGTCGAGCCGCGCGCGGCCAAATCCTCTGCACGCAAAACGCGGCTGCCCGCGAATATGCCCGATATGGCGGCGATCGCCGCGCAAAGTATTCGTCTGCCGCTTTACGGCCGTATCGCCGCTGGTGCGCCGATCGAGGCCATGCGGGATTCCGATGCCAAAATCGACGTACCGATCGGATTGATTGCCGGCGGCCGCGGCCGCATCGAGGCGGATGATCATTACGCGCTGGAAGTGTCCGGCGATTCCATGATCGAAGCCGGCATTATGGATGGCGATCGCGTCATCATCCGTAAATGCGACACGGCCGAGAATGGCGCCATCATCGTCGCACTGATTGGTGGCGAGGATGAAGGCGAGAATGAAGTGACGCTCAAATATCTGCAGCGCCGCGCGGGCAAGATCGATCTGGTGCCTGCCAACAAAAATCTCAAAACCCGTAGCTACGAGCCGGGCCATGTCGCGGTGCAGGGCAAATTGGTGGGATTGGTCAGGCAGTATTAATCCGCGTCCTTAAGATCGCCCTTCCACCCTTCGCTCCACGGCCGCTTTCCTCTTCTTTCGCGCGTATATTCGGTGCGCACGCTCCCGTCATGTCGGAAATAAATTGCATGCGCGCCGTGTGTCCATAAAGCGGGATCGTCGATCACGGTTTTGGCTGCGCAATCGCGGATCAGAAACGGTGCCACAAGGATGTCGGCACGTTCGCAATCTTCCAAAGCGGCCGCCTCGATGCGCGGCAGCGCCAGAATATGCCCGTATTTGCAGTAAACGCAGCCCGCCTCGTCGCAGCGAAGTTGATTTTCTTCCGGTGGTAGATCCTTTATATCTACCAGATCCGGATTACCCAGCCGCTCCTGCCATTGCTCGAAGGTAAACTTGTCATGCCGCAGCGTGGAGGCGGCCAGGCGCCCATCATCAAGACGCGCGGCCCATTCCTTGCCGTCATCCGCGATCATGAAATCCGGCTGCATAGTATAAAGCGGGTAAAGCATGCCGATCATAACCGGCAGCAATCCCCAAAACCGCCAGCGCCGCCGCCACAGACAAAGCCACAAGCCGCCGAGGACGACCGCGGCCAGCGCCGGTGCCGGCATCGCGGGTGCGTGCAAAAGCGCGTAGGGCCAACTCGCCACCGTTTCGGCGATCTTAATGGTCACCGCCACGCCCCAGCCGGCGCCCGTGATGAAAGGCCCGTCCCAGCCCAGCGGCACGGTGAGGTAGGCCATTAAAATGCACGGCATCACCCAGAAGCTGGTGAGGGGAATGGCAAGAGCGTTGGCGGCGAAGCCGTAAAAACTGAAAGTGCCGAAATGATAAATCGAAAAAGGCGTGGTGGCGGCCGTTGCAATCAGCGAGGTGCGCATGATGACAAATAGATAATGCGCCGCCGGTTCCAGCCATGCCGGCAAGCCAAAACGAAGTTTGGATTTTATTTTACCCGGCACCCGTTCATAGGCTGCGATCAGACATAAAACGGCGGCGAAGGACATCTGAAAGCTCGGGCCCAGCATAGCGTCGGGCACCATCAGCATCACGATGCCGGCCGACAGCATCACGAGCCGCATGACGGCAGCCGGCCGGTCGGCGATCACGCCGACCATGGCGATGCCGGTCATGATCATGGAACGCAAGGTCGCCGCCGCCGAGCCGACCAGCAGCGTGTAACCGACGGTCGAAAGAATGGCGCTGCATGCCGCCCATTTTTTGATTGGAAAGCGCAAGGCGATCCAGGGAATCAGCGCCAAAATCGCGCGCAGCGGAAAATAAACCAGCAAGCCCATGATGGTGACGTGAAACCCGGACGTGGAAAGCAGATGCGCCAGCCCCGCTACCCGCATGGCCTGAATAACGGGTGCGGAAATGGTGGTCTGCTGGCCGTTGAGACGCGTGGCCGTCATGGCCGCCACGTCGCCCGACAGATGCGCATAAACATGTTGCGACAAAGCCAGGCGCGCACGTTCGAAAGCGAGCCAGAATTCATCGCGCCAGGAGGTAACCGGCGGGTTGGGATCGATGAGGCGGATCGTGCTGGTCGACCAGCCAAGCCCGCCCAATTGCCGGAAGAAAGCCTGCCAGCGGAAATTGGCGGCATGCGGCATCACCGGCTCGCTGAAAGGACCGACCTCGGCCCAGAGATTGATCAGCGATCCGGCCGGCGGTACGTCCGCCAATGTTTTGCGGTTGAGGCGAATGCGTACTTTGAGGGGCGTTTGCTCAGGCCTCAGCCGGTCGATATCCGGATTCTTTAGCGTGAGGCGAACGCCTTCCGGCATCACTTCGGTGAAAACAAGACGGCCGGTGACGGAAGTGGGGCCGATCGACCGGTTGAGCATTGGCGCTGCGACCAGCCGGGTCTCGATCTGCCCGGCATTGAAGCCGACCAAGATCAATAACGGCACCAGCAGCGCGATCATCAAAGGCAGGCTGCGACACGCGCCTATCATCGCCACGGCCAGCAGGGCCGTGATACCCAGCGTCCATAAAGGCGGCTCACGAGGCCATTGGAAATAAATAATGATGCCCGCGCCGATGCCGAGCGGCGCCCATAACAGCCAGCGGTCGCGCTCGCGCAGAAAAGCTTGGCCGATGTCGCGGACGAGGTTCACAAGGGATGCAGAAACGGCTAGGTTTGACGGAATTTTCTTGTAGCATCTCTACGGATCGTTGCACATGCCGCCGCCCATTGTCCGTTTTCCGCCCTCCCCTACGGGCTTTCTGCATATAGGCAGCGCGCGCACGGCTCTCTTCAACTGGCTGTATGCCAAGCGCTATGGCGGCAAGTTTTTGCTGCGCATCGAGGATACCGATCGCGAACGCTCGACGCCGGAATCGGTGCAAACCATTCTGGATGGGCTTAGCTGGCTTGGTTTTGAATGGGACAATAAGGACGATCCGAAAAACAACGGCAAAATCTATTATTCGCAATTCGAGCATCGCGCGCGCCATGCCGAGGTCGCCGAGCAAATGGTGGCCGGCGGCACCGCCTATTATTGCTACGCTTCGCCGGAAGAGTTGGACGCCATGCGGGCGGAGCAAAAGGCCAAGGGCCTGCCCATGCGCTATGACGGGCGCTGGCGCGACCGGCCGGCAAGCGAGGCGCCCAAAGACGTCAAGCCGGTCATCCGCCTGAAAGCGCCGCAGACCGGTGAGACCACCGTGCATGACGAGGTGATGGGCGACATCACGGTGCAGAATGCGCAGCTCGACGATATGGTTTTATTGCGCGCCGACCGCACGCCGACTTACATGCACGCCGTGGTGGTCGACGATCACGATATGAACATCACCCATGTGATCCGCGGCGACGATCATATGACCAACACTTTCCGCCAGGTGCAGATTTATAAGGCGATGGGCTGGCCGATCCCCGTTTTCGCGCATCTGCCGATGATCCTCGGCCCCGACGGCGCCAAGCTTTCCAAGCGCCATGGCGCGCCGGCGGTGAGCGACTATCGCGACCGCGGTTATTTGCCGGAAGCGGTGCGCAATTATCTTTTGCGTCTGTGTTGGTCGCATGGGGACGATGAGATTATTTCGACCGAGCAGGCGATTCAGTGGTTCGATTTCGGCGGCATCGGTAAATCGCCCGCGCGTTTCGATTTCGCCAAGCTCGGCAGCGTCAACGCCTATTACATCAAGCAAAGCGACGACCGGCGGCTGTCGGAACTGGCCGCACCTTTCATCGCCAAAACTTTGGAGCGGCCCTTGACGCCGGCGCAAATGGATTTGCTCACGCGCGCGATGCCGGATCTGAAACCGCGCGCGCAAACCATTGTCGAGATCGCCGAGCAGGCCGTGTTCTATTTCCACGAAGGCCCGCTGAAGATGGATGACAAGGCGAAAAAACTGCTGACGCCGGAAGCTAAGCAGCATCTCGCGGCACTGGCCGAGCGCATGAAAGCCCTGCCCGACTTTACTGCCGCTGCGATCGAGGATTTGTTCCGCACTTATGCCGAGGAAAAGAGCCTCAAGCTCGGCGCCGTAGCGCAGCCCCTACGCGCGGCTCTCAGCGGCTCGACGGTCTCGCCACCGATTTTCGGGGTGGCAGCCCTGCTCGGCAAAAACGAATCCTTAACCCGCATTCAGGCTGCTTGCCATGGCTAGCCGTCGTACAGCCCTCCTTCTTTTTGCAGTCGGCGCGCTTAGCCTTACCACGCCGGCTTTTGCCCAGGCACCTCGGGAAATCAACGTCCTTTTCATCGGCAACAGCTATACTCGCATGAACAATTTGCCCGACATGTTGTCGATGACCGCAGCATCCGACGAGTCCGCCCCATTCCGGATTGATGTGGACTCGGTGACCAACGACGGCAAAAGGCTCAAGGATTTATGGGACAATGGCGAAGCGCTTAGACGCTTACATGATCCTAAGAAACATTGGGATTATGTCGTGCTGCAGGAACAAAGCCTGTGGGCGACCAATCCAGAATGGGTCACGGCCACCTATGCCGCTGTGAAAGCCTGGAATTACGAAATCACAAAAGCCTCCGCGCGTACGGTGTTATTCGAAACCTGGGCGCGTCAGCCGGGCAGCAATTGGTACATGGAGCCGGAAAAAGATTCACTTCATCTCGGAAGTGCCGCCGATATGCAGCAAAAAATATCCGACCACACAAGCGAGCTTGCACGTTCGGTAAATGCGCTGGAAATTCCGGTTGGCGATTACTGGGCGCTCGCGTCGCGCCAAACGCCGCCGGTCGCGCTTTACGATTCCGACGGCAGCCATCCGACCCAGGCCGGAACCTATTTGGCGGCATTAATTTTTTATCGCTACCTCACTGGCAAACAGCCGGATTGCACCGCCTATGTGCCTCCAAACATGGCTCCTGCCCTCGCCAAGCAATTGGCCAACATCGCTTCCAGAGGGTTAACCCAAAATTAGCCTATCTGGGCCATAACTGCTTGTCCGCCCGCCTTTTTTTGAGGATTCCCCATGTCCGATGCCGCACCCAAACCAGGTCCCACTCTGGCCGCCTCGACCAAGACTGTCACGCTTACCGATGACACGACCGGCAAGAGCTGGAAGCTCCCTGTCATCGCCGGCACCATGGGGCCGCAGGTCATCGATGTACGCAAGCTGTACAACGAAACCGGCATGTTCACTTTCGATCCGGGCTTTACCTCGACGGGCGCCTGCGAATCCAAAATCACCTTCATCGACGGCGAAAAAGGCATTCTGCTGCATCGCGGCTATCCGATTGACCAATTGGCGGAGAAAAGCGATTTTCTCGAAGTCGCCTATCTTTTGCAATACGGCGAATTGCCGAACAAGACGCAGAAGGAAGATTGGGTCAAGCACATCACCTATCATACGATGGTGCATGAACAGCTGATCCGCTTCTATAGCGGCTTCCGGCGCGACGCGCATCCGATGGCCGTTATGTGCGGCGTGGTGGGCGCGCTCTCGGCCTTCTATCATGACTCGACCGACATTCACGACGAAGCGCAGCGCGAAGTTGCCTGTCATCGCCTGATCGCCAAGATGCCGACCATGGCGGCGATGGCCTACAAATATATGATGGGCCAGCCTTTCGTGTATCCGCAAAACAGCCTCTCCTATGCCGAGAATTTTCTTTACATGAACTTCTCGGTACCGGCGGAGCCTTACAAGATCAATCCCGTGCTGGCGAAAGCGATGGATAAAATTTTCATCCTGCACGCCGATCATGAGCAGAACGCTTCGACCTCGACCGTGCGGCTGGCCAGCTCCTCCGGCGCCAATCCTTTCGCCTGCATCGCGGCCGGTATCACGTCGCTCTGGGGACCGGCGCATGGCGGCGCCAACGAGGCCGTGCTCAAGATGCTAATGGAAATTGGCAGCAAGGACAAAATTCCTGAAATCATCCGGCGCGCGAAGGACAAGAGCGACAATTTCCGCCTGATGGGCTTCGGCCACCGCGTGTATAAGAACTACGATCCACGCGCCAAGGTGATGAAGAAAACCTGCGACGAGGTGCTGGGCGAGCTCGGCATTAGGAACGATCCGCTGCTCGAAATGGCGATGGAGCTTGAGCGCATTGCGCTGCAGGATGATTATTTCATCCAGAAAAAGCTCTATCCCAACGTGGACTTCTATTCCGGCATCATCCTGCGTGCGATGGGCTTCCCGATGAGCATCTTCACGGCGCTGTTCGCGCTCGCGCGTACCGCCGGCTGGGTCGCGCACTGGCAGGAGCAATTGCGCGAAGCGGACGCCAGGATCGGCCGCCCACGCCAGCTTTATACCGGCGCCACCACACGCGATTTCGTGCCGGTCGACAGGCGGAAATAATTAGCCAAGACGCGACTGGAACAAAGTTCCAAATCCTTCATGCGTCAGCATTTCGGCGAGGATCGCCCAGGGCGTGAAGCCGTCGATGATGGCCACGCCACCGACGCCCTGTTTCACCACCCATAAGGCGCTTTCGACCTTCGGCAGCATGCCGCCCGTGATCACGCCCTCGGCGATCAGCTGGCTTGCGGTTTCCTCATCGACCGTGGGAATGCGCTTGCGGCGCTGATCGAGCACGCCCGTCACGTTGGTCACCAGGATCAAACGTTTGCATCCGAGCGCAATAGCGACGGCCATTGCGTAATCATCGCCATTGATGTTGTAAAGCGTCTTGCCGTCATGGCCGAGCCCGATCGAATGCAGCACCACGATGCGGTTTTTATCGAGCACGCGCCGGATCTCGTCGCTGGCGACCGCCATCGGGCGACCGCTGCGGTTATGTTCCTCATTATCGGGATCGAGCGGCTCCGCCTGCACGAAATAACGCGGATGTCGTGCCGCATAGAGAATTTTCTCCTTAGGACAGCCTTCATCCACCAGCGCCGCCACAACCTTGCGGTTCATGTCGTTCATGACCGTGCGCACGACACGCATCGCGCGCGGCGAGGTAATGCGGCGGCCGTCGCTGCCGATCGTGAATTCGATTTTCTTGGCGCGCAGCGCCTTGTCAATCTGCGGGCCGCCGCCGTGAATGAGCACCACGCGCACGCCATTCGCGCGCAGGAATTTCACCTGCTTGGCGATCTTGGCGAGAAAATGCTCGTCCTCGGCAATCGAATTGCCGCCGATTTTGATGACCACGGTCCGGTGATGATAGGCATCGAGCTCATTCATCAACTCGCCGATTTGCTCGATGGTCGGGTCTTTGCGCTTCATGGCTATCAAGTAACCTTTTGTAAAAATGCCGATTACTTGTTTTGATCAAGGAAGTCGGCGAGCGCAAGCAAAACTTTCTCCACATCGAGCTCGGCAAGGGGGTGGCCCTGGAGCCATTTCGCCTGCGGCCCCTTGGGCGCGTTCCAGGCGGCATCTACCCGCTCCGACATAAGGGCGAGCACCGGCGCGCCGACCGCGGCCGCGATATGCATGGGCCCGGTATCGTTGGCGACGACGCAGACGGCGCCGCGCATGAGCGCCGCCAGCTGCAAAAGCGAGGTGCGGCCGGTAAGATCCACCACCTCCGGGAAAACCGAGCGGATTGCGGCCACCGTCGCGGCATCCTGACGCGTGCCCACCGCAACGCATGTGATCCCTTGTTCCTTCAATTTCTGCGCGAGTCGTGCGTAATTTTCGGCGGGCCAGCGTTTATATTCGCGGTGCGTAGCGCAGCCGGGTATCAGGACCGCATAACGTTCCGGCAGCGAAAATTTATCGAGCGGCGCCTCGGCCGGATCGCCGAGCCAGCTCACATCGGCCGGCGGCTGCGGTGGCACGTCGGCTAGTTGCAGCTGCGCGGCGACGAATTCCGTGAAATGCATGCCGGGGGTCGGCGGATCGAGGCGCGGATGCGAGCAGAGCGGCGCGGCGCCCGACCATTGCAGGCCCAGGAACGGGCCGCCGAGCAGCATGAAAAGCAAACTCTGGCGAAGCTTGCCTTGCAAATCGTAGACGCGGTCCGGCGCAAAAGCGTGCACGTCTTTTATCAACCTCAGCCATTGGCCGAGCTGCGCCGCGCCTGGGCGCAGATCGACGATCACCCGGTCGAACCAGGGCATGCGCCGCGCAAAATCGGCGAAGGCCGGCATGGTCAAGAGCGCAATCTCGGCATCCGGATGTGCCTGGCGGATTTCGTGAAAAGCCTGAAAGCAGAGAATCAGATCGCCGAGCGCGCCAAGCCGAATGACGAGGATGCGCTCCTTGCCAGGAATTTTTTGAATCGGAGGCGCATCGGCCGGGCGCGGCGCGGCCATTGAAGCCGGCGCGGGCTCCTTCGCATGCAAAAGCTCGCCATACACAGCAAGCGTCGCGTCCGTCATCATGGAGGTGGTGAAATGCGCGCGGATATGATCCATCGATCGTATGGCGAGTGCCGTTTTTTGCGCGGGCGGAAGAGCCAACACTTGCGTTATCGCGGCGGCAAGCGCTCCGGCATCGCCGGGTGGAACCAGCCAGCCGGTCTCGCCCGGAATGACGGTTTCGCGCGCGCCGCCGTGATCGGTCGCAATCACCGGAATGCCCATTGCTTGCGCCTCAGCGATGACGCGGCCGAAACCTTCCGGCCGGGTCGAGGGCGATACAACCATATCCGCCAGCCTATAGGCGGCTGGCATGTCGCGGCAGTTTTCGACGATATGGACCGTGGATGCGACTCCACGGCTCACAGCCAGAGCCTCGATTTCCTGGCGAAATTGCCTGGAACCGCCGCCGACCATAAAAACATGCACATCGTGCCGCCCAAGCTGCGCCAGCGCCTCGATCAGAACCAACTGGCCCTTCCAGCGCGTAAAGCGCCCCGGCAGCAGGATGACGGGCACGCCTTCCGGCACATGCCATTCGCGCCTGAGCGCCGCCATGCGGCTGCTTTCGACAGTGGCCGGATCGAAATATTTAATATCGACACCGCGCGGGATGACGCGCAAACGGTCATAGGACACACCATAGAGTCTGGCAGCGTAATCGGCGACGAAATGCGAGATCGCGATCACCCGCGCGCCCTTCGCCATAACCAAATTGTAATAACGTTTGGGCAGGGATTCCGCGCCATAGGCATTGTGAAACGTCGTGACGAAAGGCCGGCCCGTGCGGCGGGCGGCATACCAGGCGCTCCAGGCCGGCGCGCGGCTGCGCGCATGGACGATATCGATGCGCTGGCGGCGGATGATGTTTTCCAACCGCTCGATATTGGCATGAATGGTGAATGGATTTTTCGAATTGAGCGGCAAGGTTACATGCGTGCCGCGTGCATCTTCGATGTCGCGCACCATGGAGCCGCCGGCCGAGGCCACGACGGCACGATGTCCGGCCTTGATGAGAGCCCTCGCCATCTCGACCGTGCCGCGCTCAACGCCGCCGGTGGAAAGCGCCGGCACCACCTGCAGCACGGCAAAAGGCTTGGCCCGGCTCTGGCGTTCTTTTAACTCGCTGATGACGGCCAGCACCGTTTGCGCCGCGCGTTCGGACGGCACGAAATGGCCCTGCCCCAGCCAGCCGGCAACGGTCTGAAGCCCTGTGATTTGTTTCTGCCGCGCCATATCACTGGTGAGCAGCGTATGGATGGCGGATGAGAGTTTTTCCGGCTTGCAATTTTCCTGCAAAAATTCCGGCACTACCGGCTGATCATGCATGATGTTGACGAGATTGGCGTATTTCATCTTGATCAAACGGCGATAAAGCAAAACGGTGACAGGGTTCATTTTATAGGCCGTCACCGATGGCAGACGCGCCATAGCAAGCTCGACCGCCACCGTTCCGGAGCAGGCCAGTGCCGCGCCTGCGGCCGCGAATGCATCGTATTTGTCTTCATCCGTGATGGTGATCGTGACCGGCACGCCCCAATCCTGGCTGAGCGTCTGCGCGGTCTCGAACAAATTGGACGGGATGGGAATGGCTACATGCAATTGCGGATGCTGGAAACGCAGGCGCGCCACAGTCTCGCCATAAACCGGCAGCAAGCGCGTGACCTCGCTCATGCGGCTGCCCGGCAAAGCCACCAGCAAAGGGCTGTTGATGCCGATCCCGTATTTCGCCCGGAAACGCGCGCCATCGCCCTGCCCGGCCATGCTCTCGATGATGGAATGGCCGACGAAAGTGCAATCGAGTCCCTCGCAGGCGAAATAAGGTGGCTCGAACGGCAGCAAAGCCAGCAGATGGTCGAGAAAACCGGCGAGTTTATGCGCACGGCCCGGCCGCCAGGCCCATACCGTCGGCGCGACATAGTGAATAAGCGGAATGCCGGCGCTTTTCAGGCGGCGCGCGACCCGAAAACAGAAATCCGGCGCGTCGATCGTGATCAGCGCCGCCGGCTGCAGGCGCTTGACCTCCGCCACCGTTTCCTGCATTCGCTGGATCAGATGCGGCACATGGCGCAGCAATTCGAAAAGGCCGAAATGCGCCAGCTCCTCCTGCCGGAAAAAAAGTTCGAGCCCTTCGGCACGCATGCGCGGTCCGCCGATGCCGGCGAAACGCGCCTCGCCGCCCGTTGCTTTTTTAAGCCCTTGCATAAGTCTTGCGCCGAGCAGATCGCCCGAAGCCTCGCCAGCTATAAGGAAGAAAAGCGGCGCTTCAGGCATCGGATTTTCCATTCACGGCGATGCCCACAACAAATATCCCGGCCTCGTCGGCAAGCTTGATCGTTTTTTCGCGTTCGATCAGCAGGCTGCGGCCGGCTTCGATCCCGACGCCGCGCAAACCGGCCTTGCTCAGCGCACCGATCGTATCTGGCCCAATGGCCGGCAGATCGAAGCGGTTATCCTGCTGTGGTTTCGCCACTTTCACGAGAACGGGCGCGGGCCCTTCGCGCCGCAATTGCGCGCTGCGCGCGATGAGCGCATCCGTGCCTTCGGCGGCCTCGACGCCGAGCACGATGCCTTGCTGAATAACGACGGCCTGGCCGATATCGAGCGCGCCGAGATTTCTCGCTATGTCTATGCCGCGCTTGATGTCGCTTTCAGCCTGCTCGTCCGGTGCATGGCGACCGAGCTGGCCCGGGGGCGTGAGCAAATCCGCGAACACGTCCTGCGCGCCGATCATGCGTAAGCCCGTTTCGTCCTCGATCGCCTTGCCGACCGCGCGCAACAGCGCATCGTCGCCCACAAGATTGAGACCTATTTTGGCCACAACCTTGAGCGCAAGAAAATCCGGTTTCAATTCGAACAACGAAGGCCGCCGCACGCTCCCGATCATGACGGCTTCTTTCAGTTGCTGCTCCTGCACGACATCGCGGAGTCTTGCGCCCGCGCCGAGCGGCAGCCAGATATGCGGCATATCGCGGGCGAGATCCGAATCCGCCTGCCCTTCGAGACAGATGACGAAAAAATCCCGCCTCAAAACGCGGCATGTTTCAATCAGATGCCGCGGCGCCGATCCGCCGCCGGCGATGATGGCAAGTTTGGGCGCGGGATTTTGCGCGGCGACACTCGATGGCGCCTGGTTATTCTTCATCATTCTTCGGCTGGCACAAAGCACGGCTAGCGCGGCTGCGAATGAATTCGATCACGCTCGCGATATGCGCCTCATTCTTGTAAAGTTTGGCCACTTCCTCGAGCCGCTCGGCCATGGTGCCTTCGTTGGCGAACAGCATGCGATAGGCGCTGCGCAGGGCGCGGATATCCTCGCGGCCGAAACCGCGGCGCTCAAGCCCGACCAGATTGAGCCCCGCCAGATGCGCACGATCGCCTTTGACCATACCGTACGGAATCACATCAGTCTCGACGCCCGACATGCCGCCGATCATCGCATGCTCGCCGATGCGCACGAATTGATGCACGGCGGCGAGGCCGCCAATGATGGCGTAATCGCCGACCGTCACATGCCCGGCGAGTGTAGCGTTGTTAGCGAGAATCACGTGGTCGCCGATCTGGCAATCATGCGCGACATGGGCGCCCACCATAAAGAGACAATGATTGCCGACGCGCGTGATCATGCCGCCGCCTTCGGTACCGGGATTCATCGTCACATATTCGCGGATCTGATTGTGGGCGCCGATCTCGAGTGTGGAGGGCTCGCCTTTGTATTTGAGATCCTGCGGTCGCAACCCCAGCGATGCGAAAGGATAAACAACTGTGTGGGGGCCAATGCACGTGCGGCCATCGACGACCACATGCGCGATAAGCTTTACGTTATCTTCCAGCCGGACCTGCGGCCCGATGACACAGTAAGGGCCAATTTCCACGCTGTTGCCGATCTGCGCCGCGGGATCGACGATCGCGGTCGCATGAATCTCGGCCTTGCCGTTAGCGGGGCGCGGCTGCGGCTTTGCTGTCGGCATTAGGCACCAGCATGGCTGTGTAAACGGCTTCCGCGCACAGAACGTCGCCGACATAGGCTTCGGCGCGAAACTTCCATACATTGCCGCGCTGGCGTTCCTTCTTCACTTTGATATGCAATTGATCTCCGGGCACCACCGGCTTGCGAAAATGGGCGCTCTCGATGCTCATAAAATAAACGACGTGATTTTCGGCGCCAAGGCCTTCCAGCGATGCCACCACCAGCGTCGCCGAAGTTTGCGCCATCGCCTCGACGATGAGAACGCCCGGCATGATCGGATGGCCGGGGAAATGACCCTGAAAACAGGGCTCGTTGGCCGAAACATTTTTGATGCCGGTGCAGCTTTCGCCTTTGACGACTTCGATCACGCGATCGATGAGCAGCATCGGATAGCGGTGTGGAATACGCTCCATGATGCCGGCGATATCGATGACGCCGTTTTTCGCTTCCGCTTTGGGTTTATTCATAAATTCTAGTCTCCACGCCTTCATCCGGCACTTTAAGACAGCAGCCGAATTACCCGGCTTTATAAGCTTTTAACCTGACCGGGCCGGTGAATTCAATAGGATCGGTCAAGCGCCCCGCAAGGCTATTCGGCGCCTTGTTCTTTCTCCTCCGGCGCCATTTTAACCGTGACCTGCGGCAGCTTGGCGTTGAGCCGGGCCAACACCTCGTCGGTCACGTCGAGCGCCTTGTCGGTCCATAAAACCTGCTGCTTGATGAGCATGAGATTGGCGCCGTGTTCATGCGCCACATCATTGACGATGCCGAGCAGGCTCGCGCGCACGGCGTTCATCGAATCGCTGAAAGTCTGGTCGAGAACCTTACGCCGCGCCTGCACATGCCGCTCGACCGCCAGAAAACTTTGGCGCAATTGCTGTTCGCGGTCGGAGTAAGCGTCGGGGGTGAGCTGGTCGTGGGCCTTGTTCAGATCCTGCTCGGCCTGGCGCAGATTATTTTCTTCCTTCTCGATTTCGGTCTGAAATTTGGAGCGCTGGTTTTCCAGCTGCTTTTGCACGCTTTTAGCGGCAAGTGACTCATCGAGTATTCGCTGCACATCGACGACGGCGATCACCGGATTGGACATAGGCGCGTGGGCGGCCGGCGATTTGGCCGACGCGGCGTTTTCCGCTGCCACCGGCCCAAAGGCGACCAGTATCAGCCCGGCGCAAACGAACGGCAGGATCCGGCGGCGGAGGTCAGGCATGGGTTATCTTTCGGGTCGTACCGTTCAACTAAGGCTAAAATGTGGTGCCGAAGCTGAAATGGATATGCTGCAATTTATCGTAGGTTTTATAAACGAGAGGTTCTGCGAAATCCAGCTTCACCGGCCCGAAGGGCGATTGCCAGGTGATGCCAATGCCGGCGCTCACATGCAGGCTCTCGGCCAGCGCCACCTGATCGCCCGGGGGCACATTGACCTGACCGCCGCCCAGCGTGCCGGCATCGACGAAAAAGCGTCCTTTCAAGCCAAGCTCGGGCGGGAATGGCGTCGGCGTCGTGAGCTCGATGGTGCCGCGCGAGAAACGATCGCCACCGAGGGCATCCTGATTGCTGTCGCTGAGATCGCGCGGACCGATGCCGGCATACTGGAAGCCGCGCAGCGTATCGCCGCCGATGAAAAAGTTTTCGTTGATCAAAAGCGGCCCGTTGAGACCCCAGATCTCGCCGGCCTCGGCCGTGCCGCTCAAGATCCACTTTTCCGCCAGCGGATAATATTGCGTGCCGCCCAAACGCACGCGCACCCATTTGCGCGAGCCGCCCGCACCCGCGACGTCCGTGTTGAGGTGCGTGACGAATCCCTTGGTCGGCTCAAGCTTGCTGTCGCGGGTGTCGTAGTCCAACTCCTGCCCAAAGCCTGACGTGGTGTAGGTGCCCTGCTGGTTTTGAATGAACAGCGACGTGCCCGCCGGCACATTGCTGATCGTATCGGCATGGAAGGTGTAGCTAAGCTTTTGGCGCAGTTCTTCGGATAACGGATAGCCCATGCGCAAATTGAAGCCAGAGCTGGTCGTCTTGTAGGAGCTCAAATCCTGATTGTCGGTTTGCGTGTGGAACGCGTCGATGCCGGCCGCCAGATCACGATCGAGGAAATAAGGCTCGGTGAAACTTGTGTTGATCTGCCGCTCACGGCCGGAGATGGTGACACCGAGACGCGCATCCTGACCCCGGCCCATGAAATTGCTTTCATGGATGTTGAAGTCACCCAAGGGACCGTCGGTGGAGGAGAAACCGGCGCCAACCGAAATTTCACCGGTCGATTTTTCCTCAACCTTGACGTTGATGTTGGCGCGGTCGGGCTGGCTGCCATCGACCGGCTTGACCTCGACCGTTTTGAAGAAGTTGAGGTCTTTGAGCTTCTGTTCGGACAGATGCACTTTGGTGGCGTTGAACGGATCGCCTTCGGCGAGCTGCATCTCGCGCCGGATCACCTTGTCGACGGTGCGCGAATTGCCGCTGATATCGATGCGTCCGATATAGACCCTGGCCCCCTGTTTGAGGTCGTAAACGAGATCGACGGTGTGCGAATCCTTATGGCGGTCGGGAGTGGGAACGATGTTGGCGAAGGCATATTGCTGATCGCCCAGCACCGTGGTCAGAGTCTTGACGGTTTTGTCGATCTGGTCGGCATCGTACCAGTCGCCTTCTTTCGTGGTCACATATTGGCGCAATTTCTCGCCATCGAGGCCTTTGATCTCGCTTTGAATGGCGATCTTCCCGAATTTGTAACGCGGTCCCTCCTCCACCGTGAAGGTGATGAAGAAATCCTCGCGGTCCGGAGTCAGCTCGGCCACCGCCGACAACACGCGAAAATCGACATAGCCTTCGTTGAGATAGAAGCGGCGCAGAAGCTCGCGATCGTAATTGAGCCGGTCGGGATCGTAATAATCGACGTTGGAGAAAAAGCGCCACCAGGCTGTCTCGCGCGTGCTGATGGCCTGGCGCAGATCATCGTCGTCATAATGCTCGTTGCCGACAAATTTAATACTGCGGACGCCAGTGCGCTTGCCTTCGGTGATTTCGAATATGAGATCAACGCGGTTTTGCGGCAATTTGATGATTTTCGGCTCGACCACGGCGGCAAAGCGGCCCTGGCGGCGGTAAAGATCGATGATGCGCTGCACGTCGCGCTGCACGCGTGGCAGCGTATAGACGAGGCGCGGCTTGAGCTTGATTTCCTTCTCCAGATCTTCCTTCGAGATCGCATCTTCGCCTTCGAAGGTGATGCGATTGATGATCGGATTTTCCGTGACCTTAACGACCAGAACGGAACCTTCCATTTCGATATTGACGTCGGAAAACAGGCCGGTGACATACAGCGCCTTGAGCGAGGCATTGATTTTTTCCTGCGTCGCCTGATCGCCTTTGTTCATGGTGAGGTACGAGGTCACGGTCTCGGGTTCAAGACGCTCGGTGCCTTCGACCTTAATGTCGGCGATAGTCTCGCCAAGCGCGGCCATTTGCTGCGGCGGCGGTTGCGGTTGTGGTTGCGCAACAGAAGAGGAAGTGACCTGATTGGCGAGCGCGGCCGTTTGCGCGCGCGGATTCGCCCATTGCGCCCAGGCGGACGCCGAGAGCCCTCCGACCAGCACGGCCGCGAGCATAGCAGCAAGGCAGCGGTAAAAACGGCTTTTCGGCATTAAGCAGATTGCCCTGATTCTAGGAGAACAATCCGCGAAGGTATGAGATTACTTTCAAATGCACAAGATCGTTCCAAGTGGCGAACAACATGAGGGTTGTAACCACCACAAGGCCGAATTGGGCGCCGGCTTCCTGAATACGGGCGCTTAGGGGACGGCCCAAGACTCGTTCCGCCAGGTAAAAGAGCAAATGCCCACCATCGAGCAAGGGAATCGGGAACAGGTTAATGAGGCCAAGATTGATGGAAATCACCGCCATAAACCAGATCAGGGTCACCAGGCCTTCGGTCGCCACATCGCCCGACATTTCGGCGATACGCAGGGGCCCGCCAATCTCTTCGGTGCCGCGCACACCCACCGCCATCTGGCCGACGGCGCGCAAGGTGCCCGTGGTGAGATGCCAGGTTTCGATGAAAGATTGGCGCACGGCCTCAAGCGGCGGCTGTTTTATATATTCGACTTTATTGGAAGCGATACCAAGACGGCCGATCTGATGCTGACCGCCGAAACTGTCGGTCATGGTCACGATGTCGGGCGTAAAATTGAAATGAACCGGTTGATTGTTGCGATCGGCTTCGATCGAAACCGGCGTACCCGCGTTAAGCGCAATAATGCGCTTGATATCCTCGAAACGGTCGACCTTTTGGCCATCGATGGTCACGATGCGATCGCCGGGCTTGACGCCGGCCTTTGCCGCCGCGCTGTTTTCAATCACGCTGCTGACCTGGGCCGGCGTGAAGGGCTCGCCATTGAAGACGAACAAGACAGCCAGTACCAGAATGGCAAATAAATAATTGGATACAGGACCCGCCACCACCACGGCCATGCGCTTATCGACATGCTGGTGGTAAAAGGCGACCTTCTTCTGGGCCGCGGTCATATTATGTACATGCTCGCCGGGCGTGCTGGCGGCGCTGCCGTCACCATACATTTTCACATAGCCGCCGAGCGGCAAGATGGAGACTTTCCAGCGCGTGCCGTGCTTGTCGGTGCGCCCGAAAATCTCGGGCCCGAAGCCGATGGAAAAAGTTTCGATTTTTATTCCGCAGCGTCGCGCGACCCAGTAATGGCCGTATTCATGCACGAACACCACCACGCTGATGACCACGATGAATGGCAGCAAATAGTGAATCGGGAGATTAAGAATATGTTCCATACCGCGCAATCCGCTGTTCCGAGAAGTTTACATTAAGCCTGCTTTGGTGAATGAGGTATTAATTAATTGTCTCACGCGAAAACCGCCAAAACGGGCTTGTTGCAGAGGTTTTTGCATTAACCAAAACGCCTACTTGATCAGCTCTCGCGCATAGGCGCGTGCGGCTTCATCGGCCTCGCACAGCACCTCGAGATCGCTGAGCGGCGTGGCGGGTGCGGCCGCCAGTGTTTTTTCATTAATACGCTCGATATCGAGAAAACCGATTCGTTTGTCGAGAAAAGCCTGCACCGCCACTTCATTGGCGGCGTTTAGCATGGCGGGCGCGATGCCGCCTTTTTGCATGGCCTCGCGCGCAAAACGCAGGGCCGGAAACTTCTCCGCATCCGGCGCTTCGAACGTGAGCTGGCCGAGCGCCGCGAGGTCGAGCTTGGGTGCCGGCGTCGCCATCCGCTCCGGCCAGGCCAGTGTATAGCCGATCGGCGTGCGCATGTCGGGCGTGCCCATCTGCGCCAGTACCGAACCGTCTTCATATTCGACCATACTGTGAATGACCGATTGCGGATGCACCAGCACGTCGATTTTGTCGCCCGGCATGCGGAACAGGAAATGTGCTTCGATGATCTCGAGCGCCTTGTTCATCAGCGTGGCGCTGTCGATGGAGATTTTGGCGCCCATAGTCCAGATGGGATGTTTGACCCCCTGTTCGGGTGTCACTTTCGCCATCTCCGCACGCGAAAAAGTGCGGAACGGGCCGCCGGAAGCCGTCAGAATGAGCCGCGATATAGCGTCGCGGCGCTCGACATCGAACACCTGCCAGATGGCGTTATGTTCGCTATCGACCGGCAGAAGCTGCGTACCGGCCTCGGCGACCAGCTTCATCATCAAAGGACCGGCGCATACCAGCGTCTCCTTATTGGCGAAGGCGACGATGGCACCGCGCCTTGCGGCCGCGAGCGTAGCAGGCAAGCCGGCGGCGCCGACAATGGCAGCCATCACCCAATCGCTGGCGGCATCGGCAGCCTCGATTACGGCCTGAGAACCGGCGGCGACGGCAATGTTGGTTCCCGATAAAGCTTCTTTCAGCGCTTCATATTTGCTTTCGTCGGCGATGACGACGAGTTCGGGCTGCAAAAGAAGCGCCTGCTCGACCAGCTTGGCTACATTTTTCTTGGCCGTCAGTGCCACCACTTCATATTTTTCGGGCGCGCGCGAAATCAAATCGATGGTCTGGCAGCCGACCGAGCCGGTCGAGCCTAGTATCGTCACGCGGCGGCGTGGAGTTACCGTCATCACGCGCTGTTTGGTTTTTGCCTGAATGAGACTCATTCTCTTTCACCACCATCCGCTGCGCATGCCCGCACTCGCTTCGAACAAAGCCAAAGTAAGGGCAGCAAAAACGAGCCCGTCGATACGGTCGAGCACGCCGCCATGACCGGGGATCAGCCGGCCGCTATCTTTTACGCCGGCACGCCGTTTAAAGTAAGACTTGAAGAAATCGCCAAATTGCGCGATTCCCGCAAGAAAAAACGCTATGACAATTGCAGCATAAGGATGCCGTGCGCCAAGCGCCAAGGCTGCACCATAGCCAAAAACCATCCCCAGCGCCAGACCGCCGCCAAGGCCGGCCCAGGTCTTGTTGGGGCTAACGACGGGCGCCAATTTCGGGCCGCCGATCAATTTGCCGGCCACATAAGCTCCTGTATCCGTGCCCCAGACGGTCGCGAGCAGAAAATAGACAAGTCCCATGCCGATTGCGGGCAGCGCGCGCAGATAAATAAGCGCGACGGCAAAACCGCCGAGATAAGGAAGGCCAAGCAGGATCAATTTCAGATTGGGCGCCGTCAGACGGTGCCATTCGCTGAGACCCAAAGCCGCACTCACAATGACGATGAGCGCATAAATCCATCCGCCGCAATAAACCGCTAGCAGAACAAGGGGCGCCAGCACCAGCGAGGAGAGAATCCGTAAACGCAGGTTGGGGGCAAGAGGCATAGAGGTTTGATCACGCGCGATGGCTGGTGGCGCCGTAGCGGCGCTCGCGGCGCTGGAATTCGTCGATCGCCTGCGCCAGATGCTCGCCGGAAAAATCCGGCCATAGCACATCGAGAAATACGAATTCGGCATAGGCCGATTGCCACAAAAGGAAATTCGAGATGCGCTTCTCACCTGAGGTGCGGATGACGAGATCGGGATCGGGCATGCCGCCGGTCGAAAGAAACGATTGCATTACGTGCTCGTCAATGGCGTCCGCCTGTAATTCGCCGCGCTCGACCGATTTAGCAAGACGCCGCGCGGCATTGGTGATTTCCTGCCGCCCGCCATAACTTAAGGCCAACGTGAGCGTCAGCGCCTTGTTGTCTTGCGTTAAATCCTCGGCGTGATTGATGAGATCGACGATATCGGTCGGCAGTTTTTTGCGCTCGCCGATCACCTTGATGCGCACGCCTTCCTTGTGCATGGTCGCCAGCTCGCTGCGCAGATAAAAGCGCAAGAGCTGCATGAGCTCCTCCACTTCCATAAGCGGCCGGCGCCAGTTTTCGGATGAAAAACTGTAAAGCGTCAGATGGCTGACCGGCAGATCGCGGGCGGCTTTCAAGGTGCGCCGCACCGCCTCGATGCCGGCGCGGTGGCCCATCGTGCGCGGCAGGCTGCGCGCAGCCGCCCAGCGGCCGTTGCCGTCCATGATGATGGCGATGTGGAGTTTGGGTGGTTGTTCTATTTGAGCCATGTTTAGCCGCTAAAGTGATCAGTAATCAGTTATCAGAAAAGGATGCTGGGATTCTGATCACTGATTACTGATAACTGATCACCGGATCAAACATGGGTAATTTCTTTTTCTTTGCTGGCAAACGCCTCATCGATTTTCTTGATCGTCTCGTCGGTCAGTTTTTGCACTTTTTCGCTTTGCATTTTATGCGCGTCTTCCGATAATTTGCCGTCGGCTTTCTCCTTCTTGAGTCCGTCCATTGCGTCGCGTCGCACATTGCGCACGGCAACCCGCGCCTGCTCGGCATATTTGCCGGCAATTTTGGCTAATTCTTGGCGGCGTTCCTGGCTTAGCTCCGGCACCGGCACGCGCACCAATTGCCCATCAGGCTGCGGATTGAGGCCTAGCCCGGCGTCCCGGATCGCCTTTTCGACCGATTTGACGAGGCCGCTATCCCATACCTGCACCGTGAGCAGTCGCGGCTCCGGCACCGCGACAGTGCCAACCTGGTTGAGCGGCATCTGGCTGCCATAGGCATCGACGGAAATTTTATCGAGCAGGCTGGTCGAAGCGCGCCCGGTGCGCAAGCCGCCGAATTCCTTCTTCAGCACCTCGACGGCGCTGTCCATTTTCTGTTTGGTTTGATCGAGATTCATGGCTAATGTTTCCTTCGGATGTAGGTAAGGAAAGCTAGCACAATGTGTTGTAGCTTCAATATCGTTCTGAAAGTGAATAAATCCTGTTTTCAACAGATAAGTTGTGGCATATTTTTTCGTTCAATAAATAGTTTACTTATTTTAGGAGGTAAAAATGCGATTAAGAATATTAAGTCCCATTATAGCCTTTGGCATGGTCTGTTTGGCATTATGCCCCCGCGCAATAGCGGATGATTTCACAAAGCCATTGGGCCCAAATGACGTAGGCCCTGCTTTAACAAGGTTCGAAAACAACTGCATTAAAGTTCCAACGTTTCCGGGATCTGCAAATAAAGATGACTGCTTAATGGCCACCGTAAAACTAACTGCTACAAAGAATTCGAAGGCAATTACCGATGACCAACGCCGAAGAATTGATGAAGCAATAAAAAAATTTGGAAGAGTTTATCGTGGAAGTTTTAATGCTCAGCCCTCATAATATCCCCCACATTATTTTGCTGACCAAGAGTTATTGATCTAATCCGTAATAATCGTAAACTTTCCCTTGCCCTTCATCACCTCGGCGAAGCCGCCGTGGGTATGAATGGAAAAAACCAGAATTGGAATTTTGCTCTGGCGGGCGAGCGAGATGGCCGACGTATCCATCACCTGCAAATCCTTCGACAGCACATCGAGATAACTTAATTTATCGAAACGGGTGGTGTTTTTGACCTTGGTCGGATCGGCGCTGTAAACGCCATCGACCTTGGTCGCCTTGAGCAGCGCGTCGCATTGCATTTCGGAAGCGCGCAGCGCGGCGGCGCTGTCGGTGGTGAAAAACGGATTGCCGGTGCCGGCGGCGAACAATACCACGCGGCCTTTTTCCATATGCCGCATCGCACGGCGACGAATGTAAGGCTCGCACACGGAAGACATCGGAATGGCGGACAGCACGCGCGTCTGCACGTCTATTTTCTCCAGCGCGTTTTGCATGGCGAGCGCATTGATCACGGTCGCCAGCATGCCCATGTAATCGGCGGTGGAACGGTCCATGCCCGAGGCCGCGCCCGAGACGCCGCGGAATATATTGCCGCCGCCGATCACGGCGCACACCTCGACGCCCATCTCGACCACCGATTTGATTTCTTCCGCCACGCGGGCGACGGTCGCGGGATCGAGGCCGAATTCGCTGGCCCCCATCAGCGCTTCGCCGGACAATTTGAGCAGCACGCGCTTGTAGCGCGCTGATGTGGCGTTCGCCGCTTGAGGTGGGGACATTTTGCGTTTCTCCGCCAGATTGGATGTCATATCGCGCTCGACCCGTTTAATGCTCGCTATTATAGATTAGAAAGCCGTAAACAAAAGGTGGGATTTGGATGATAATGGTTAATCTCCCGCATTAAAAGGTCTTTGAAGCCCATGCAGATTCGTTTTCAAAAATCAGCTCTGCGTTATATACTGTCTCATTATTTAACTGCTTTATGGATTACTGATTATGGCCACATCCGATAGCAAGAATGAATTAGCGCCAACCTCTCAACAGGAGCCAGGTCAGAGCGAATCTCCACAAATCGCGGATGCCGATTTGCAGGCTCCTCGCGGCATGGAAGCAATTGCTTCTGAATATCCAGAACTCGCTCGCGGGTGGATAAGACATGGATACGATTCGCGCAAAGCAATCATCGTGGGCTTACAAAAATACAATATGACGCCGCATTATGCCGAGAATTTGGTAAGCGGTTTCATAAATCATGGAAAAGGCATAATTAATAGAAAAACGACTCAACCTACATGTTTTGGCGATGCGCTGGCCGAAATGGGAGGCCTACCGCCCAAACAAGTCTTTGCAAAGCAAATTGCGGCGGCCGAGGAAGAATTGACGAGGGCCAGTAAACCGGCCCCGGCTCCAGAAGCAGACGAGGACCAACTAAATGGGGAAGGCAGTGGAAAGCCGGACCAATCATCGGATACTTCGAAAGAAAACTCAGGGCCAAGAATTATAAGGATTATGGCCCTTATATTATTCCGTTTTTTAAGGGGGAATTATCCATTGTTACGGGCCCTATGACGGGAGCCCTCAGATATTCCGGGCTAGCTAAGGCTATCGCTGACATATTGGATTTAACGCTTGGCGCTGCTTACAAGGATTATGTTGTGAATCAAAAAGGTTCTGCGGCTAACCCCGCGCCCGTTCGCTAACCCGCCATCTTCTTCACTTCAGCGGCGAAGTCGGGTACGGCCTCTTTTTCGATGCCTTCGCCGAGCTGATAGCGCACAAAACCCGCCAGCTTCACCGGCGCGCCGAAAGATTTGCCGGCTTTCTCGAGCACGTCCTTCACCCGGCTTTCGCCGTCGATGACGTAAAGCTGCTCCACCAGCACCACATCCTCGTAATATTTGCGCAGCCGGCCTTCGACCATTTTGGCGATGACATTGTCCGGTTTGCCGCTAGCCTTGGCCTGCTCGGTCAAAATGTCGCGCTCGCGCTGCAAGGCTTTGGGATCGATCTCGGCGATCGTCAGCACTTCCGGCCGCGCCGCCGCCACATGCATGGCGAGCTGCTTGCCGAGTTCCATGAGCTTCGCTTTATCGGCCGTGGATTCCAGCGCCACCAGCACGCCGATCTTGCCAAGATTGGGAGCAAGGGCATTGTGCATATAACTGGCGACGATGCCTTGATTGACACCGAGCTGCGCGGTGCGGCGGATATTCATATTCTCGCCGATGGTGGCGATGAGGCTGGTCAGCGCTTCCTGTTGCTTGGCTTTCAGCGCTTCGGCGTCGGCGCCAGTATCGAAAGCCAGTTTCGCCGTCTGCAGCGCGAATTTCTGGAACTGCTCGTTGCGCGCGACGAAATCGGTTTCGGCATTGACCTCGACCATGGCCGCTTTTTTATCGTCGGCCGCGAGGGCGATAAGCCCTTCGGCCGCCACCCGGCCGGCTTTCTTGGCGGCCGCCGACAGGCCTTTCTTGCGCAGCCAATCCACGGCCGCTTCCATATCGCCCTTGGCCTCGTCGAGCGCTTTTTTGCAATCCATCATGCCGGCGCCGGTCTTTTCGCGCAGCTCCTTGACGAGGGAGGCGGTGATTTCGGGCATCGTTTCTCCTCGTTGCTATGCGTTCACCGCTTCGGCGGTTTCCGGCACTTTTGTCTCGCTCGTGGGCACGTCCTTGGCCTCGCCGGCATCCTTGCCATCAGCGCTCAATTCGGCCGCGAGCCCATCCAGCACCGCCTGCGCGGCGAGATCGCAATAGAGATCGATCGCGCGGGAGGCATCGTCGTTGCCCGGGATCGGCCAGGTGATTTTGGCCGGATCCGAATTACTGTCGACCACGGCGACCACCGGCAGCCCGAGCTTGGTGGCTTCCTCGACCGCGATATTCTCCTTGATCGTGTCGACGATAAAAAGAATGTCCGGCAGGCCGCCCATATCCTTGATGCCGCCGAGCGCACGCTCCAGCTTGTCGCGGTCGCGGGTGAATTCGAGAATTTCCTTCTTAGTGAATTTATGCGCTTCCTTTTCGAGCTTGTCGTTGATGTCACGCAGGCGCTTGATCGAGTTCGAGATGGTTTTCCAGTTGGTCAGCATGCCCCCCAGCCAGCGGTGATTGACGTAATACTGGCCGCAGCGCTTGGCCGCTTCGGCGATGCGTTCCTGCGCCTGGCGCTTGGTGCCTACGAAAAGAACCCGGCCGCCATTGGCCGCCGTATTGCGCAGCGTTTGCAGCGCGCGCTGCATCATCGGCACCGTCTGTTCGAGATCGATGATGTGCACGTTGTTGCGCACGCCGAACAGGTAGGATTGCATTTTGGGATTCCAGCGGCGGGTATTGTGGCCGAAATGAACGCCGGCCTCGAACAATTGCCGCAAAGTCACGACGGGCATCGTCATGTCGTCTTCCTTTCTCCGGTTGATCCGCCGCGCGTTTTAAGAGCCGTTGCCGGCACCGGAAGGCATCTGCGGGATTGACCGCAAAGGCCGAACGCGCGTGAGTTTTTTTAGTTAATGTCTGAGGAGACAATCTCCGTAGACGTCGCTTTTGTATATGATTTCGGGACCAAACGCAATGCGTTTATGGCTGAAAAAGCAACTTTGATTTACTTTTTAAGACGCCACAGCTAGTCTGAAAACATGCGGTATTACGGTGTGTTATTTCATCTCGCGCTGGCGATTTGGCTCGCGGCGCCGCCGGCGACATATGCTGCCGAAAATTGGTTTACCGACAGCCCCCAAAAACAATGCGCGAAAATAACGCAGGCCTCGCAATGCGCCTGCCCGCCTTCCGCGCTTACGCCCGTGACGGGCGGCGGCGCCAATATCCTGTTTTTCATGCCGCTGGCCACAGTGCCTTTCGCCACCCTGCTGTCCGGCGCAAGCGGCTACTGCGCCCGCAACGGGCAAACCTGTCAATGGTATGCTTTCGAGATTGAGGGAAACGCGGTTGCTTGCGAAAAGTTTTTCAGTGCGCTACAAGCACAACAACAAAAATGCCGCGGATGCATTGTTTCGAAAACACAGCCGGTAATGTAGTTTAAACGGATTAATCAAAAAAATTATAGGAACGTTATATGCCAAATGAAATTTCTTCGGCTGGCGCTGCGCAAAAAGCGCCTGAAGCTCCTTTTGACGATAGCCCGGACGATCTTGACCTCTTCGGAAAAAAGGCGGGCGAGAAGTGGCGCCTCATTAAGCGGTTCGGACAAACCATTGCCGGGTTTGCCGGATGTGAACAATTCGATTTTTTCGATGCCGGCGCGGGCGAATGCATTATCTTTGAAGGCGTACGGTCGGAAATACATCTTCATCTTGGAACTATCCCGGTTTTCGGGGCCGCCCGTGAAATCGATGCTGGAAATCTCATAAATGCATTTCCGCGAATAGCAAAAATTCTTAAAGATAATCCTCTTACAGTGGCAGCTTTCACCAATGTGGATTTCAAACATGCACCCTTTTTCACATCGCCAACAGGTTCATTGACATGGGATGAATTCCCGCTGACCGGCGATCCGAATTCGTTTGAGACTCAAATTCACGCACAGATCGGCCCCTTTCTGGGCGATCATTGGCAAACAAGAAAAAAAGAAGAAGGCGGCATCGAGATTGTCGAGCCTTCAGCCTTCACTCTTTTCCACACCGATTATCAGAAAGAGCTGGAACGCCGCGGTACGATTCCGAAAACGGGCAGTCTGACGAGATGTTACGACGCTATTCTCGCGTCGCACAGCTGGGCGCTGAGACGAACGCCGGAATTTAAAACGGATAATATTGTCGTCCCACTTACCAGCGCATTAAAGCCAGGTGGCGTGTTAATGGTATGCCATTATACCAGCGACGGTGATGCTGCTGCCAAATTGATCCGGGAAATTTTACCCGGTCATCAAATTTTCAATCACACGGATGAACAACTTTTAGTCACCATAAATAAAAAACTTCCCGATGGGTTTAGACTTACGGCACCCGAACTTCTCGACTACACGTCAATCCGTTTTTCAGATCGTGAAGAAGACATCCTCGCCGCCTTCAAGGCCGTAGCCTATACAACTCAAATCTCGGTGAAAACCAGAGACGCACTCATCGCAAGCCGCGACTATGTTGAGCCCACACGCCAGTTCCTGGATGCCCACGATTGGACCCTGAATCTCCGAAACGTCTATTACGAAATCTGGCGCGCCTCGCCCTGAATTGAAATGTTCAGGGAAAATAGCAGTGATAAAGCTGCAAAAAGTAACGGCTGTTATCGCCGCTTTTTCCGCTCTCGCCGCATTTCTTGATGGCATCAAGCCCCGCCTGTTTCGGGTCGTCGTCCACCGCCCAAGCCAGCCGATTGCCTGTGCCCGCCGCCACGGCGGCGCAGGTTTTCGAGAAACTCTCGACAATCTCGCAATCGGACCCATGCTTTCTGCAATAAGCCAGCGCGCTTTCTTTCGCGCTGCTTTTGTCCTTTGAGGCATCGGCCATACCCCAAGCTCCGCTTTTTTTGCCATAGGCAATCGCGCCATAGGCGCCCGTTACAGGCGGCGCTTCCTCGCCCCGGCTGACATTTTTATTGCATTGCTCCACGCAGCGGTCGCGCTCGCTTTGGCAGAGATTATAGTTCGCGTTGTCATCTTGTCTGAAAGAGCAGCCAAAGCCATTGAAGCATGCATCGATACAGTCATTGATCGCAGAAGCTTTCGCACTGCCGCCCAGCAGCATGACAAAAATAAAAGCAAAAAACAGGCAACGGAAAGATATCGGGAAAGAATTGTTATGATCGACAAACATGGCCGGACCTGATTTGAACAGGATGCTCATCCTATCAAAGGTTTCCACACCATCAAGCATGGGCCACGCAGAAGGTTTAAGTGGCGTGCCGGAGGAGATGAAAGCTGGCACTTAAGACAGGTTGCCAACCTCAAATTATTTACCCGGAGCGGTACCACTAGCTGGCGAAGATGGCGTTGCCACAGGTGCCGATTGCGCGGCTGGCGCCGCTTGCTGGTTGGCGTGTCTTTTCATGGCTGCCTCGCAGCGCGGCGAAAGCTGACCGACATGGGCCTTCAGGCAAGTCAGAATTTGGCCATTGCCTTTTGGCACGCTGCTGCAGAAATTCTGCACATCGGCCTTACAAGGACCGTGCCTTCTAGGGGTGGCGGTATTGCCGTTTGAAGTTGTGCCGCTTGTTGTGGCCGGCGCGGCATTGGGAGCGGAAGTGACGGCTTGAGGGTCGGCATAAGCCGCCGCCGACAGCAACATTACGCCAAACGCAAACACCAGAACGCGAGGAGCGTTTTTCATGATTAATCCTTTTTTTGCAGATGTTGAGGGCAGGACTTTGAAGAAGGGACTTTCAGTATGGGGCTAGATTTTTGGAAATTCAATGGGGATGAAGATACTTCACCAACCGCTTTGTCCCCAGGGGCTGTGGCAGCCTTGCTTGCTCGCGCGAACTGGCGTGCCGTACAGGATGAATCTGAGTATTGGGAATTAACCTTGCCAACATCCCTGTCCCTACAAGAAACCAATTCCTTAACGACTCTGGATGTCCCTTATTACCCCTATCGACAACGATATTATGATGTCGGCAAGATAAAATATAATAACGCATTTAATGTTGTTCTGTACTTGTATGCGCAGATAAGCTATAAGTTGGAGACTGAGTTTAGATACAGACTCTCGCTTTTGCTTATGCCGTTTATGACTGCATTCTGAAAGAACGGCTTAAAATCCATCTTTCCTGCTTTTGTGATGAGTTTAGGGCCGCGCCGGTTGGCGCGTCCCGATGGCTATACTCACACCCAGCTTCATCGTGAAGCTGGTGCAACAAAAGGAGAAAGAAAATGGCTACAGGTACAGTCAAGTGGTTTAATGCCGGCAAGGGTTTTGGTTTCATTCAGCCCGACGAAGGCGGCACGGACGCATTCGTCCATATCAGCGCTTTGGAACGCGCCGGTCTGGCAACCCTGAAAGACGGCCAGCGCGTCAGTTACGAGCTGGTTGCCAACAAGGGCAAGACGTCAGCGGAAAATATAAAGCTGGTCGACGCCGCGTAGGTTCCAAAACCTGCAACTTAACAGAACGTACCCATTCGCCGGCAGCGTCGGCGAATGGGGTTCAGGAATTTATCATGACAACGGATTTTAACGGCTTTGGCCTTCCGCCAAAGCTTCTGCACTCACTTGCGCGCATGAAGTTTGCCGCACCAACTCCGATTCAGGCGCAGGCGATACCCTTGGCGCTGCAGGGAAGGGATATTCTCGGCACGGCTCAAACCGGCACCGGAAAAACAGGGGCTTTCGGCATCCCCTTGGTTGCCGGGCTGATGGGTAACATTCAGGCCTCGGCTCTCGTTATGACGCCAACGCGCGAACTGGCCACCCAGGTCATGGCGGCACTTCAGCAGATGATCCCGGTTCAAGACATACGCACGGCGTTGCTCATCGGCGGCGAGCCAATGCCGCGGCAATTTCGCCAGTTGCAAGCCCATCCGCGCCTTATCGTCGGTACGCCCGGCCGCATCAACGACCATCTGCAGCGCGGCAGCCTTCGGCTTAACAACACCCGTTTTCTGGTTCTGGATGAAACGGACCGTATGCTGGATATGGGCTTTGGCCACCAAATCGATCGCATCGCCGCGCACATTCCGGCGGACCGACAGACCATGTTGTTTTCAGCGACATTGCCGAGCGGCATCGTTAAGATCTCGGCCAAATATCTTCGCAATCCGCAGCGCATCAGCGTTGGCTCGACCATAGATGCCGCGCCGAACATTCAACAGGAACTGATCCATACCAGCAACAGCGAAAAATACGCAAAGTTGCTGGAGCAACTGGCGGCCCATGAAGGCTCGACACTTATTTTCATCAAGACCAAATACGGTACCGAAAAACTGGCCGAAAAACTGTCGCGCAGGAATTTTCCGTCGGAAGCCATTCATGGCAATTTGCGCCAGTCCCGGCGGGACCGGGTCATGCAGTCTTTCCGCGACAAGAAGTTCCGTGTGCTGGTAGCGACCGATATTGCCGCGCGCGGTCTTGATGTGCTGCACATCGAGCTCGTCATTAATTACGACATGCCGCAATGCCCCGAAGATTATATTCACCGTATCGGGCGTACGGCCAGGGCCGGCGCATCCGGTAAGGCGATAAATTTCCTTACGCCCGCCGACCGCGAAAAATGGAACGCCATTTGCCGGCTGATGCCCCCAAGCGCGCAACGCGCGCCTCAACGGCGCGAACCGCACCAAAAGAACCGGCCTCGAAACAAGGGCAGTTACGGCAACCGCCCGCCCTTCCAATCTCCCCAGAAACATCTACGCACGGTCTAACCTGGGTTGGCGTGCCCGAGAGGATTCGAACCTCTGACCTGCTGCTTAGAAGGCAGCTGCTCTATCCAGCTGAGCTACGGGCACATTCAGTGATCAGAAAACAGAAATCAGTGATCAGAAAAGTTTTTCTGATAACTGATCACTGATTACTGTCTTCTCTCCTCGTCCTCCGGCCTCACGATGCGGAAATTGTCCAGATAATTGCGCGGGCGTACGCGGCGCTCGTGCGGTTCCTCAATGACATAGTCCCAGCCCT
>Ga0307471_100000089_pt1 | contig 41323 bp, 41 predicted proteins | sample atmos_gasesAM3C__2_FD_204566 | JGI IMG/M metagenome (GOLD analysis project Ga0307471, IMG submission 204566) | Hardwood forest soil microbial communities from Morgan-Monroe State Forest, Indiana, United States - atmos_gasesAM3C_515 | ecosystem: Environmental > Terrestrial > Soil > Temperate... | reverse complement strand
TCTGTATTTTGTCCCGCGTAGTTATTCGGTGTAAGTCGAAGTTGCCTAAAGGGTTGGAACGAATTGGACCTCGAACTGACGGGGCGAAGCTGTATCCGGAGCACAATGACGCCGCTGAGTCCGAATCAGTTGCAAGCGATTACGCCCAGCGAGAACACGACTCGTACCGAGGTTCTCTGGTACGCGGGATACACTGCCCCGAGACACGAAAAGCGGGTGGCCGAGCACTTCACGAAACGCGGTGTGGAACACTTTCTTCCTCTCTACGGAGCGATCCACCGCTGGAATAACGGGCGTCACTGGGTTCAGTTACCGCTGTTCCCCGGCTACATATTCGTGCACATCGCATTGCGAGACCGATTGCGCGTGATCGAAGTTCCCGGATTAGTGCGACTGGTTGGATTCAACGGCCTTCCCTATCCGTTGCCCGAGGCCGACATCACCAAGATGATGGAAGCGCTGAGCAAGGGTACACTAGCAGAACCCTATCCTTACCTGACCGCAGGAACGCGAGTAGAGATCCGGAATGGACCGCTGCAGGGGATGACCGGAATCCTGCTTCGCCGGCAAAACAAGTACCGGGTAGTGATTTCTGTCGACTTGATCATGCGCTCGATGGTCGTGGAGGTAGATGCAAGGGATGTGGTTCCGGTTCGACGCCGTTCGAGTCAGCGGCTTGCAGATGCTCCTGATGTTTTCCTGGGAAACTCTCCAGGAACTTCATCAAGGCGGGCTTGCAACTCAGGTCCCGCCACAATGACAACGTGCTCGCCAAAGCGAGTGGACAAATGAGTGATGTGAGCTATCTGATTCTTCCCAGCTTGGATATCAGGCACAACTCATCTTCACCACGAGCTCTAGAACATCACAGCAGGATAATAAGAAAAGCTCGACACCGAAATTATCTGCAATTCGCTCGATCCCAGGAGCGACCCGAATCGCAATCTCGGCTTCTAAATTAACGGCTACCGCTGAAGAGCGAATTTTCAGCTCCATTCGAACGCCTGATTAGTTGTGCATCAAGTTAGTGACGCCTTGCGAGCGCCAGAGCGCAGTGGGGTTGAACGAGCACACGACTCGATGAGGCGGTTTGCTGTTTGACGTGTGCGAGTCTCTAGATTCGCCTCTTTACGTGGCAAATGTGGCAGCAGGGAGCGCAGTAACCCGTCTATTCCGCAAGACTTGATTGTCCTCGAAGGTCACCCAAATGACCCCTTGCAAACACGATGCACACCCAGCCTAGCAACCGGTTGAAAAGAGCTGAGCTTCAAAGCAGCAAAATCGGGGTCTTGGGCCGGGGATACACGAGCCTCCGAACCATTGTTGCCGCAAACGCGCGCAACGGAAAACGTTCCTTCGTTGCAGCGCCGGCCCTGCCCGTCGATGCGGTGGCTGTGAAGGGGCGAAACACTCGGTGCATGTACTTCCGGTGCAAGCGTGCCATTGACGTCATCTTGGCGTGCTGGTTGCTTGTTGTCCTCTTTCCGCTGATGCTGGTGATCGCCGTTTTGATCAAGCTCGAATCCCCAGGTCCAGTGCTGTTCGTACAGCACCGTGTAGGGGCCAGGAGGCGAATCAAAGGCGGTCGTTTGGTATGGCTCGTTCGCACGTTTGCGTTCTACAAATTTCGATCGATGATACAAAATGCAGACCAGTCGGTTCATGAAGCCTATTTCCGTGACTTTCGTGAAGGACGTGCGGACGGAAACGGCAACGGCGCACGGTTCAAGCTGAACAATGATTCGCGCACGACACGTTTGGGACGAATATTGCGCAAAACCAGCCTGGATGAATTGCCTCAACTCGTGAACGTGATTAAAGGCGACATGAGCCTCGTTGGTCCGCGTCCTGCCCTCCCATATGAGGTGGCGATGTACGATGATGCTCATTTTGAGCGTCTTTGTGCCGTTCCAGGAATCACAGGCTTCTGGCAAGCAAGGGCGCGCTGCGAGGTTTCATTCGAACAAATGGTTCGAATGGATATCGAGTACACCCGACATTGCACGCTTTGGCTCGACATCAAACTACTCTTGTTGACCATCCCAGCAGTGCTCTCTTGCCGTGGTGCAACCTAATAAAGGCAATCCTTCGGCCACATGGAAAGGCTAATCAAGAGCTGCGTCGGGCCATGGTACGAAGGCATTGCGACGCACCGGTCCAGCAACTAGTCGCTTTACGCGTTCCTGTTAAGCGGGCGAAACATTTGAAGCGCGCGCCAGTGAGCATGATGCCTAGGATGCCATTTTTCCGATTCCATCCTCAAATTCACTCGGGGAACACGAAGATTGACTTCCAGCGGAACTGTCGTTGCAGCCTGCGTTCGGCGCCCGGAGGTGCTGTGGCGGCTTCGGTACTAGTACTGGTCGGAGTTTTGTCGCAAATGGGCGAAACTTGCTTCTGGCAACCATCTTTATACCCCGTACAAATCGAAGAGCACCTGTTCTCTCCCGGAGACTCCACCCAATCGCTAGGCATCGTGAGCGGACGGGAGATCTCATTGACCCGCAAGGCGGCAACCGATGGGTGTACCGCACGCTGATCTTTTGCGAGAAGTTTTCCTGCAAGCTTGCTGATCACGTATTCGCGACCAATGAATCGTATAAAGCGATTGAGGCCTTGGCGAGGCTTCCATCACTGTTGTACGGAACGGCCCGGATCTGAAACACGAGTCGGGGAGCGAACCTGACCAGGAGGTCAGGAGGAACGGCAGCACCATCATCGCCAATGCCGGAATTGTCGGGGTTCAGGATGGCGCGGACTTCCTTCTGGGCGCCGTCGCATCACTTGGTCTTCGACCTTAATAGAAGCGATTTGCTCTGTCTGATCATAGGCGATGGCGACGCGCTATCGGCGTTAAGACGGCAGGCCGTGGAACTTGCTGTTGCGGATTGCGTTCTGTTTACAGGTTGGATAGACGACCCGGACCGATATACACGCTACCTCGCGACCGCCGAAATCTGTGTGGACCCAAGTCCTTCGACCGCTTACAACGACCGCTGCACCACCATCAAGACGATGGACTATATGGCCGCGGGAAAGCCAATTGTTGCGTTCGACTTGCCTGAACACCGCTTCACTGCGCAGTCATCCGCAATCTACGCACGACCAAACGACGAGCGTGGGCAATTTGCTGAACTAATGGACAGCCCAGAACGGAGGCAGCGGATGGGACCATCGGACCTCACCCGATTGAGCAGCAACTTGCTTGGAATTACTCAGTTTCTCGGCTCTTGGAAGAGTATGAAAATTCTGCTGAAACCAAGCTACCAGAAGAAGGCAGACGAGGGTTGCATGGAAAGGCTGCAGCGCTAAGTCCCTACACACACCACTGAAGCGGAGAAAGCAGATAACGAACGGATGGAGGAACGGTGATGATGAAGATTGGCCTAGTGGGATTGGGTTATTGGGGTCCAAACCTTGCACGAGTGCTCGCCAATAACGAACAGTGTAGGTTTGTTGCATGTTGCGATCTTGATCCTGAAAGAGTCAACAAAACTACTCGTCAGTACCCTGGCGTGCAGGGCTTTTGCGATTTCAACAAGCTCCTGGACGCACCAGTCGATGCGGTGCTGATCGCAACCAACATCCGTACTCATTATGAATTGGCGAAGCGCGCCTTGATGCGCGGAAAGCATGTCTTCGTGGAAAAGCCCCTCGCCGACAGTAGCAAGAAAGCTGGCGAATTGTCCCAAATTGCGAAGTGCACCGGACACATCTTGATGACCGGCCATACGTTTATCTACAGTCCCCCAGTAATCAAGGTGAAGGAGCTCTTGGAGCTGGGCACGCTTGGAGACGTGCGCTACATCAGTATGTCAAGAGTCAATTTAGGTCTGTATCAAAAAGACGTAGACGTGGTCTGGGACCTGGCTGTGCATGACCTCTCTATTCTTCTCTACTGGCTTGGCGAATCCCCGATACAGGCATGGTCATTCGGCCGCTCGTGCCTAAATAGCAAACAGGACGTGGCTTTCCTTTGGTACCGATTCCGATCTGGAATCGTCGCTTCGTGCGAGGTGAGCTGGCTAGCACCGCAGAAGATGCGCCGGACTTGTGTTGTAGGATCAGAGAAGATGGTTGTGTACGATGATATGGAGCCCAGCGAAAAGATCAAGATTTTCGAACGAGGCGTTATTCTTCAAACGCCAAGCAACTTCGGCGAATTCCAGCTAACCTACCGTATGGGCGATGTCATCTCTCCTAACCTGGCCAACCTAGAGCCGTTAGCGCTTGAGATCGGTCACTTTTTGCAGTGTGCCGAAACGGGGCAAGTGCCAATCACGGATGGAGTATTCGGTACCGACGTTGTGCACGCTCTTGAGATGGCGATCGAGGGCGCCCAAATACACGAACTCTGTGTCGAACAGGCAGCATGACGCTCGCAGTAGTTGCTCCAGCGAGGTATTTCGCGCACCCGCAAGCGCTAGTTGAGACTGACGATATTGGCCTAGGCACACGCATCTGGGCGTTTGCACACGTCATGTCAGGCGCGCGCATTGGCTCCAACTGTAATATCTGTGACCACGCCTTTATAGAATCGGGCGCGACCCTGGGCAACAACGTGACCGTTAAAAACGGAGTCGCGGTGTGGCAGGGGGTAACAATCGAAGACAACGTCTTTCTGGGTCCTAACTGCGTCTTAACCAACGATTACAACCCACGCGCCTATATCAAGAAGTCAGGGGCGGAACTCCAAACCACACTAATACACGCAAATGTTACCGTGGGCGCGAACGCCACCATAGTGTGTGAAGTGACCATTGGACAATATGCCTTCATTGGCGCCGGGGCCGTAGTGCTCCGGCCGGTAGCAGACTTCGCGCTGGTCGTCGGCAATCCGGCGCGGCAGGTGGGTTGGATGTGCGCTTGCGCCAAGCGGCTTCCGTTGCCCGTCGCAGGTGCTCCCGGCTCTTCGGCGACCTGTCGCCATTGCCACACTGAATTCGTCGTCCGGCCTACCGGATTAGCAATCATGAAAGGAGAATCTTTGTGAATAGAGAGGAGCCGAAAGTGCCTTTCACCGACCTAAAGGCTCAGTTAGCATCCATACAAGACGAAATCGTGGACGCGGTGCATCGAGTTCTATCTTCCGGGCAGTTCGTGGGCGGCCAGTGGGTCGAGCAATTTGAAGAGGAGTTTGCTCATTCCGTAGGTGCGACGTACGCAGTCGGCGTGGGTTCGGGAACGGCTGCTCTGGAGCTTGCCCTGAAAGCCGTACAAATCAAAGCGGGCGACGAGGTAGTGGTACCTGCAAATACATTCGTCGCCACCGCCGAGGCAGTCAGTAACATAGGCGCCAAGCCTGTATTTGCTGACGTTGATTCCGCCACATTCCATTTGAACATTGCTCTTGTTGAACGACACATAACTTCTAAAACTCGGGCGATTGTCCCGGTTCATTTGTATGGACGCGCCATGGATCTGAGCATGTTACAAGAGCTGGCAGATCTGCACAGGCTTGTAATCATTGAGGATGCCGCCCAGGCGCACAGTACTCAATACGGCTGGACACCCGTCGGTGGATCTGGTCGGCTGACTTGCTTTAGCTTTTATCCAGGCAAGAACTTGGGCGCCTGCGGCGATGCTGGGGCCGTGACATGCAATGATCGCAGCCAGGCCGAACAGTTGCGCTTATTTAGAAACCATGGCAGTCCGGAAAAGTATGTACATTCCATCATTGGTACCAATACGCGGCTTGATGCTATTCAAGCCGCTGTCCTCTCAATAAAACTCAGGTATCTCTCCGACTGGAACTCAAAAAGACTTGCCCATGCGAAAGCCTATAGCACAAGACTGTGGAATTGTCCGCTTCAACTTCCACCGATACTTCCTGGCAATCAACAGAATTTCCATCTATTTGTGATCCGGTCGCAGCAAAGGGATCTCCTAAGGCAGCACTTGCATAACCATGGTATCGAGACTGGGATCCACTATCCCGTTCCTCTGCACCTCACACCGGCGTATCAGAAGCTTGGGTACCCGCGGCGAGGAAGCTTACCTGTGGCCGAGGTGCTCGCGGAACAGATCCTGTCGTTACCTATGTACCCCGAACTTACTGACGGCCAAATTCAGCGCGTGACAGAAGCAATCCTCGAGTTCGTCGCGGGTGCCAATAGAGATTACCAAGTCGATAGCACTGTCCCGTTGGCAAACAGGAGCACTCCCGTTAAAATGTGAGCCACCAACTAACTGTCCCGCAACAGAGGCGGCCTCTACCCAGTCTGCAGACCATTCGGACATGATTCGATTCTCAGTTGCATGAAACAGATGTAGTACCTTCCGCGTTCTCAAGTCATTTCTTGGGAATTTTAATATGGATGAACTTATGAGTGATGCTGTCCAATTCTCTCAGCCCACAAGTAACACACAACTGGGACAGCCTACGGCCTCGAACCCGAAGTCGGCGAGCAGACGATCGGTATGCGTTCCTCAATTGATTGGGCATCAAGCCTTCCAGAATTCCCATCGTACGGCGTTGGTCGGGGATTCGGTGGAACTGAGCTATGGTGAGCTGGACGCCCAGGCGAATCGGTTAGCGCACCATTTGCATAGCTTGGGCGTCGGGCCACAGGTGCCTGTCGGCATATGTATGTTACGGTCACCGCTCAATGTTGTGGCTGCGCTCGCGGTTCTTAAGGCAGGAGGTGCTTATCTCCCCATGGATCCCGGTTATCCGCGTGATCGACTAGCGTTCATCGTGGAGGACGCGAACATCGCCGTGCTTCTAACCGAAGTCCGAGTAGCGCACAATCTGCCCACCGGTCACTGGCGGACGGTGCTGCTGGATCGCGATGCACAGACTATAACCAATTACTCAACATCCGCCCCCCCTAGCATCGCCTCGCCAGAAGATCTGGCGTATGTCATCTACACTTCCGGTTCGACCGGCACTCCGAAAGGAGTACAGATAGCACACAGCAGCCTCTTGAACCTGGTGTCTTGGCATCAGACTGCCTTTGCCGTGAGCGCCGAGGACCGGGCGACTCAACTGGCGAGCTTTGGATTCGATGCCGCCGTGTGGGAACTCTGGCCACATCTTACCGCCGGAGCGACGGTCTACATTACGCCAGAAGTGACACGAAGCTCGCCCGAGTTGCTGCGTGATTGGCTGGTCGCCAAGAAAATCACCATCAGTTTCGCCCCGACCAGCTTGGCTGAACAGTTGATCTTGCTCGACTGGCCAGTAGACACAAAGCTGAGGCTATTGCTCACAGGGGCCGACACGCTCCATCATTATCCGCGTCCCGGACTTCCGTTCCAGTTGATCAACAATTACGGTCCTACGGAAGCGACCGTTGTCGCGACTTCCGCGCTTATACCGCCCGCCCCGCGCCCGGATGGACGACCTCCTATCGGACGACCGATCGACCATACTCAGATTTATATTTGTGACGAGTCGCTCAACTTAGTACCGCCGGGTGAGGTGGGAGAAATCTACATTGGCGGGGCGGGAGTGGCCCGGGATTACGTAAACAGCCCAGAGCTAACCGCGCAAAGGTTCCTGCCCGATCCCTTCAGTAAAAGGCCTGGTGCGCGACTCTATCGCACCGGAGATCTGGCCCGCCTCCTTCCAGACGGCCAAGTGGCATACGTGGGAAGAGCGGATGACCTGATCAAAATTCGCGGTTACCGTGTTGAGCCCACTGAGATTGTGAGCGTCCTCAATACCCACCCCGCAGTACAGGCCAGTGCCGTGGTCGCACGAAAGGATGGAACGGGTAATCTGCGCCTGCTCGCCTACGTCGTCGCGAACGGCCACCCTCATCCGGCCTCCGGTGCACTCCGCAGCTTGCTGCGCAAGCAACTGCCGGACTATATGGTGCCCGCCGCCTTCATCAGTTTACAGGCTCTACCGCTCACGCCGAACGGCAAGATTGATCGCGATGCTTTGCCTGCCCCTGACGACACAAACCTGTTGCCGGATGAAGACTATGCCGCACCGCGTACTGTGCTCGAGGAGAAGTTGTCCGGTATCGTCTCCAACCTGCTGGGTCTGGAACGGGTCGGTGTGAACGACAATTTCTTTTTGATCGGCGGCCACTCCCTTTTCGGCACACAACTGATTGCGCGGATCCACGACACTTTTGGCGTCGACCTTCCCTTACGCAGCATTTTTGATTTGCCCACGCCCGCGCAATTGGCTAAGGAAATCGAGCGTCTGATTGTGGCCAAGGTTGAGTCTATGGGCGAAGACGAACTCCAACTTGCCTTGCAGCAGGCCAGTTCCGCAGCGGGGCTGCAATGAACTCGGTCGCAATTCCCTCATCATGAGTGGGCAAGCCAGAGCCGGCCATCAGCCTGTGCCACCTACTCGATCCTGAGATTTTGGCGGACCTCTATCCGTTTGTACCAACGCTTGCGGACTGAAGACCCAGTACACTGGGACCCGTTTCTGCACGCCTGGGTCGTCACTCGTTATGGAGACGTGGTTCGAGTTCACGATTTCTTTGCCGACCGAACTCCCACTCCGGAACAGCTGACCGAGGTGGGACTCTCGCGCTTAAACCCCATTTGCCGCGGTGATGGTGAAGCAGATGCCGTTCATGGATCCTCCCGCCCATACGCGCCTGCGCTCACTCGAATCCAGCGCGTCCACCCCGCGGCGGATCGAGGTCTTGCGCTCGCACATCCAAGACATCGCAGACAGGCTGATTGAAATAGTCCTGGATGTAGGACAGATGGATCGACTGAACCTCACACGAACGGACAACCGGCATGTGGCGTTTGGATGGGCCGCTCACTTTTGCTTCGGGGCTGCGCTCGCCCGCATCGAAGGCCAGATTTCTTTCGCCATTACACTCCGCCGCCTGCCCAGGCTGGCTCTCCAGTCGGGCCCGCTGAGCTGGCGACCGAACTTAGGATTACGAGGTCTGATCGCACTGCCGGTCAGATTCTAAGAAAAAAGCAAGGAGTTTGGCGTGCTACTGCTCAGTTCTACGGGTATCCCGATGACGGAGTGGAATCGGACAGACTGCGACTATCCTGCGGTTTGCATTCACGAACTGTTCGAGGAACAGGTCGCGCGAACCCCGGAAAGAATCGCAGTCTGTTTTGAAGGACATCAACTCACCTACGCCGAACTTAATGCCAAGGCTAACCAGTTAGCCAATTATCTTGTCGCATTGGGGGTTGGCCCTGAAGTTTTGGTCGGTGTTTCCCTGCCGCGCTCCCTCGAGATGCTAGTTGGCGTGTTGGGAATCTTAAAGGCCGGGGGTGCCTACGTCCCGCTGGATCCGGCTTACCCGGTCGAGCGCCTCTGCTTCATGATGGAGGATTCTGGAGAAAAATTGCTGGTTACTGATCAGCAGCTCGCATCGCGACTGCGTGCGCGCTCCGGAAGAACTGTGCTTTTGGACAAAGATTGGAGTGTGATTGCGACTCTATCCGCACAGAATCCCTCGGTGGGTGTAATGCCAGGGAATTTGGCGTACACACTGTACACCTCCGGATCGACCGGCAAGCCCAAAGGCGTTCAAATTGAACATCGGAGTGTTGTTAACTTCCTGACCAGCATGCGTCAGAGCCCAGGGTTGACTGCCGACGATGTGATGTTGGCGGTCACCACTCTATCGTTCGACATAGCAGGCTTGGAGTTGTATCTTCCGCTCATCACCGGAGCCCGTGTGGTTATCGTCAGCCGCGAAATAGCGCTGGACGGTGAGCAGTTGCTCTCGGCCATAGAGCAAAACCACGCTACCGTGCTGCAAGCCACACCTGTGACCTGGCGGTTGTTGCTCGATGCTGGCTGGCCGGACAGTGACCTTAAGGTAATCTGCGGTGGCGAAGCACTGCCCCGCGAGCTTGCCAGACGACTCGTCAATAACACTCCGTCGGTGTGGAACCTATATGGGCCTACGGAGACGACGATCTGGTCCTCCATTTACCGAGTCGTCGATGACGGCCACTTACTCGTTCCGATCGGCCGGCCAATCGCAAACACGCAGATGTACATCTTGGATCCCACTCTCAACCCTGTTTCAGTCGGCGCGATAGGTGAACTATACATCGGCGGCGATGGCTTGGCCCGAGGATACTTGAACAGACCTGAGTTGACGGCCCAGAAATTCATCTCAAACTCTTTCCGCGCGGGCATGCGGCTCTACAAAACCGGGGATCTGGCCCGCTATCTACCGAGTGGCGATATTGAGTTCTTGGGCCGGATAGACCACCAAGTCAAGATACGAGGGTTTCGCATCGAGTTGGGCGAGATCGAAGCTGTGCTCGAACAGCATACCGATATTCAGCAGGCAGTGGTGGTAGCCAGGGAATGGCAAAGCGAGACGCGCCTGCTCGCCTACGTCGTCACGAACGGCCACCCTCATCCGGCCTCCGGTGCACTCCGCAGCTTGCTGCGCAAGCAACTGCCGGACTATATGGTGCCCGCCGCCTTCATCAGTTTGCAGGCTCTACCGCTCACGCCGAACGGCAAGATTGATCGCGATGCTTTGCCTGCCCCCGACGCCACAAACACGTTAGCCGATGAAGGCTATGCGGCGCCCGGCACCGTTCTCGAGGAGAAGTTGTCCGGTATCGTCGCGAACCTGCTGGGTCTGGAACGGGTCGGTGTGAACGACAATTTCTTTTTGATCGGCGGCCACTCCCTTTTCGGCACACAACTTATTGCGCGCATCCAGGCTACCTTCGGAGTTGAACTTCCCTTACGCAGCATCTTCGATTTGCCCACGCCAGCGCTCCTGGCTCGAGAGATTGAAAGCCAGATAATGGCGAAAGTTAATGCTATGGATGAAGCTCAGGTCGAAAGTGTTTTACAAGATGCAGATTCGCGAGGCTGGCAGCCATGAACTCAGTCGCAGTCGCACCCTCACAAGCGCAAGGTAAACCAGACCCTGCTCTTAGCCTGTACCACCTACTCGACCGTGAAGTATTGGCGGACCCATATCCGTTGTACCGCCGCTTGCGTACTGAAGATCCGGTGCATTGGGATCCGTTTCTTCACGCCTGGGTGACTACTCGGTACACTGACGTGGTACGTGTGCTTCACGATTTCTCTGCAGATCGAACTCCCACACCGGAGCAATTAAGCCAGATGGGTCTCTCGCACCTGAATCCCATTGCGGCAGTCATGGTGAAACAGATGCTGTTCCTGGATCCTCCCTCGCACACCCGTCTGCGCTCACTCGCATCTAGCGCGTTTACTCCACGGCGGGTCGAGCTCTTGCGCTCGCACATCCAGGAGATCGCCGATAAGTTGATCGATGCCGTTGTCGACAGAGGAGAGATGGACGTAATTGCCGATTTCGCTGCGCAGCTACCTGCCATTGTGACCGCTGAAATGCTCGGTGTCCCGACCAGTGATCACATACAGTTAAAAGACTGGTCAGCAGATTTTGCGGAGATGCTTGGGAACTTCCAGCACAATCCTGATCGTGTGCCGCGAGTGTTGCGCAGCCTTGAAGACATGCTCGAATATTTTCGGGCCACGGTTCGCGACCTGCGGGTACGTCCCCGTGAAGGGCTTGTCAATTGGCTGCTCACAGCCGAAATCAATGGTGATCGCTTGACAGAGGAAGAAGTAATTGCAAATGTCATTGTTACGATGGTCGGCGGGCAAGAAACGACCACCAATCTTATCGGCAACGGGCTGCTCACGTTATTACGCAATCCGGACAAGATGCAATGGTTGCGCAACAACCCCTCTCTTATGCAAGGCGCCGTAGAAGAATTACTTCGGTATGAAAGCCCTAGTCAGCACACGGCACGAATGGCGCCATATGATCTGGAGCTTGGAAATCGTAAAATCCGCAAACGGCAGGCCGTCATTGCTGTCATGGGCGCCGCCAATCGGGATCCCGAGCGGTTCCCCGATCCGGATCGCCTGGACCTCACACGATCGGATAATCGGCACGTGGCGTTCGGATGGGCCGCTCACTTCTGTTTTGGAGCTGCGCTCGCCCGCATCGAAGGGCAGATTTCGTTCGCCACAATACTCCGTCGACTGCACAAGCTCACCCTCAAACCTGGCGCATTGAGTTGGCGGCCGAACTTAGGGTTACGAGGTCTGATCGCACTGCCGGTCACATTCTAGGACGACTTTAATGCCAGAAACCACAAGTACACCGCGGGCGAAGGGAATCCTGCGGAGACATTTCCGCGGCAACGTAGCTTTGATGCCGCGCACGGTGCAACACCAAGAGTAACAAATGAAACTGCAAAAGGTCATGCCCAACGCCGGATCTGTTGAAAGGGACGCAGCACAGGAATGCCAAGCGACGACTGTGCCAACCTCATCTGGCGACGGTTCTCCGTCTGCAAAGCCTCACACTAGTGTTGATACAAACACGATCAGAAAGTCTCTCATCAGAAAAGCAGTAAACAGGATCCTCCATCTTGCGTGCCGGTTCGGCCCAGGGGGATCTACTCTGCGGCCCTTCCTACATCGCCTGCGGGGAGTGCGAATCGGCAAGAATGTCTGGATCGGGGACGATGTCTATCTAGACAACGAATTTCCCGAGTGCATCGAACTTCATGATGGGGCGATGATAGAGTTACGCGCAACGGTTATCGCTCACACGCACGGTGCGGGTAAAGTCATCATCGGCAAGAACGCTTTCGTTGGCGCTGGTTCGATGATCGTGGCCGCAGCGAAACATACTATCGTTATTGGAGAAGGGGCGGTCGTCGTCGCTTCCTCTCTGGTCAATCGCAATATCCCACCCTACACGCTGTACGGATCCGATAATGCGAGACCGCTTGCCAAAATTACAAAACCATTCACGGCCACCACGAGTTACGAAGAGTTTATAGCGACGCTTCGCTCACTGTCAGTCTGAGGTCGTCGCACTCCGGCGATGAAAACAGATCCATCTTCGCCTGTGGGCTTTATATCTGGATGAGTTTTCTTCGACAGCGGAGTTCAAATGTGTCACCCGCCCGCTACCCAATGACATGCAGAAACGCTGTAGGGTAATCGACATCCGGACTCCTTCGGAGTGCGGTCAAAGCTGCTATCCAAAATGCTGAGGTCTTGATTGCGCTTCGTGCGCCCAATCGCCAGCAGCCGGCATGTTCGCCGCACGTCATAGCGGAGGCGTGTACCTTGACAGCCGTGCATCGCAGCCGCGGCCGGTGCTACCTCCCACGGTGCAGCACAGCTCAAGATTTGCAGCCGGTGATGGCGTGGCGCTTACGCGTCGAGATTTCCGGTCTTCTTCACACGATTAGCTGACGCCATGAATAGTGAGGCGATGCTCCTCTATTACCAACAGCCTACCCCGAGTGACGTCCGACTCAGGCACTTGGTGGATTTTCTGGGAGTTCCATGTAAGACACTAGACGTTTCGGGATTGAACAAGGAGCTCGATCAGACCCCCGATCATAGCCTCTGCATTCTGACGAGCGCCAGCACGATGGCGGGTTTCTGCCACAACTGTCCTGAGCATCACATTTCCTTCGATCAGTGGCGTCAGAAAGCTTGCTTCCTATTCGTGTACGGGTTTGCGCCTGAAAACAATACGATCTCCATCGCCGCCGGACTGGCAGACGGACAGATTTCGTCTCTGCAACGTTTCGAGTTCCCGAGCTTCGATTATCAAGTGGCCTCCTCTCACCCCAAGATCACAAAGGGGTTTTCTGGCCTCTCATTCGGTCCGGTCCGAAACGATATTGACTTCGGGTTTGTATGCTCATCCACGTCCGGCAGCCTCCGTCCTCTCATATCCATCGCAGGGCTGCCATTTTTGGCTTTCTTGGTAAACGGTGGGTGCACCACGTTCGTCCTGGCATGCACTGATATCGTCGATCTTCAGGAAAAGACGGATGGCGCTGTGGATGTGGTTAAGTACTTCTCCCGCCTGCTGCCGCCAGCGATGTTCCTGCAGTGGGTTTTCAAGAGCCATTGCTGGCACAGCAGACACCGCTTCGCCAATTTCATCATCGATGATCCGCTGCTGAAGCAGTCTTATGGATATTTGAACTACCAAAGACTGCTGGCTGAGATGGACAAGAGCGGTTTCGCTACCACGATCGCATTTATTCCATGGAACTATCGGCGCACTCAAAGCGCCACTGCTCAGCTTTTTCGCGAACGCCGGGACAGGTTTTCTCTGTGTATTCATGGCTGCGACCACACGAAAGCCGAGTTTGCGACAACCGACGTGGGCACCCTCAATTATCGTGTTCGGTTAGCCTCACATAAGATGCACGCCCATCGGGCGCGCACTGGCTTGGCCCATTCCGATGTGATGGTTTTCCCGCAGGGTCGCTTTTCATCTGAAGCCCTAAAGGTGTTGAAGTGTAATAACTACCTTGCAGCGGTGAATTCGGGCGCGCGACCTAGCAGCTTGGAAAGCGGCCAAGACTTGACTGTCGGAGATCTTTTGGAGCCAGCGATTACAAAATATGGAGGGTTCCCACTTTTCTTGCGGCGATATCCAGGCCGATTGGAGGAATTTGCGTTTGATCTATTCTTCGCAAAACCGTTACTCGTCGTCGAACACCACGGCTACTTGAAGGATGGTGGGAGGCGTCTGGTCGAGTTCATTGCCCAGTTAAACTCGTTTGGCGAGCTGCAGTGGCGCGGACTGAATGAGATCTTCGAAAAAACTTATTTGGAGCGGGACGTGCCCGGTCAGACATCCGCGTGCAAGCTATATGCGAACTGTCAAGTGATCGAAAACCAGCGTTCGCTCGACCGGAGCTTTACGCTCACCAAAGCCCATTCTGACAATGTTCCAGTTGATAGTGTCTTCGTGAATAATCGCGCCGTAGACTTTGTAATTACTCCCAATATTATCCAGTTTACCATGAAAATTCCGGCTCACACTTCGGCCAGCATCAACATTATCTATAAAAACGTCTTGCCTGCCGACGGGCCACGACCAACCTTCCGAACTGCAAGCATGGTGTGGGCGCGGCGCATGCTGTCTGAGTTCCGAGACGAGACTCTTTGCAAATCCGACTTCCTGCTCGGCATCGTGGACCGTGTGAATCACGAATTGTTGGGCCGCGCCCGATCATGGCGACGGGCCTGGGTCGCTTGAGACGAAGCTCGAATTGCACTAATCAAAAGCCGCGTTGCAGCGACGGAATGTCTTCGAAACTGTCAAGGCAGGAAGGTGCGATTTTGTGTGCTGGGTGGACGAAAGGCCTGGAGTGCTGCGATGGGGCCCGGTAGAGAACTCGCCGGTCCTGTCGAGCACAGGTGGTATTTCACAGCTATAAGAGGACAGGCATGGACCTTTACGAATGGAATGATATTGCTGTCCTTCAGCAACCTGTATACATCTTCACATCCGGAGAGGGAAAATCGGTTTAGTACGGGGAGACAACAGCACTAGCGGCTCTAAGTCGAGTGCTGCGAGGAAAGCCAAGACAATGAGCAGGAACAACGAACTGTTGCGTCAGCTCGCGGACCCTTCTACGCTGACGCATAACCAACGCCGGAAGATTAGAACGGAACCCGATAGTTTGTTGCCCATAGCGAAGTCAGGGAACGGGCCAACGTTTCACAAACACAGCGACGAGTCGGATTTCGACATGCATGCGGTTCTGCATATCCTTGCGAGACGGAGAGTGTGGATTTTCGTTTGCACAGCAACCATGCTTTCTGCGGCAGCACTAATTTGCATTCTGACGACTCCGAAGTACAAGGCGGAGTCGAAGCTCGAAATTCTCAAACAGGATACAAGCGGTTTATCGCGGGGTGACGGGATTACCTCTTTTGGCGCAAGTTCAGATCCCCTCGATTTCAACATAACTCTGCAGACCCAACTGGGCGTGCTGAAATCGGATGTTCTTGCCTGGCAGGTCATGAGGGAATTGAAACTAGTGGATGCCAAGGATTTCAGTCCAAACCCGCCGCCACCTCAAGACGCGGCCCGCCTAAAGCTGGCCGAGCCTAGCGACATGGTGCCCAACAAAGAGGCTGTTCGTGCTCTAAAGAGATTTAAGTCAAACCTCCAAGTCGACGCCATTTCGGGTACGCGTCTCATCACCGTGAGCTACACTGATCCCGACTCGAAGATGGCAGCTAAAATCGTCAACCAACTAGTCTCAGATTTTGTCGAATACAACTTTCTGGTTCGCTATGACGCAACTACCAAAGCCACAGACTGGTTAGCACGCCAGTTGGTCGATCTCAAATCTCAGGTGGAGCAGGCACAGCAGCGGGCGGCTCAGTTGGAGAGGGATTCCGGAATCTTTGGTGAGGACGAGCACCACAATATTGTCCTTACCCGACTGGAACAACTCAATAGAGAGGTTACCAGTGCTGAAGCAGACCGAGTTATCAAGGAAACCGTTTACAAGTTCTCTCACAGCGGGAACCCTGAACTGGTTGCAGGCATGCTTGGGACACAACCCGACCGGACCACTTCCGAAGCAGCTAATCCTGCAGCGTTGCTCAATAACCTGCGCCAGCAGGAGGCCACACTAAAAGCGGAATATGCCGATGCCGAGGCTAAGTATGGCTCTGCCTACCCAAGGTTGATCCAGATCAAGGAGAAGCTCGGCTCGGTGCGCTCTTCAATTGCGGAGGAGCTCGCTAAGGTGAGCGAGCGGGCGAAGAGCGAGTACAAACTGGCAGCTTCACGCGAAGCGGCCGCCCGCGAAGCATTTGCGGAGCAGAAGGCGATCGCAGCGCGCATGAACGACAAAGCCATCGATTTCCTCATTGCTAAACACGAAGCCGAGTCCGGCCGGGTACTCTACGAGCATTTACTGGAAAAACTCAAGGAGGCGGCGGTATTGGCTGGGTTGCGTTCGAGCGACCTTCACGTTCTGGATCCTGCCCAAATTCCCACTCGTCCGGCCAATCCCAATGTGCCGCTCTATGTCGGTTTTGGGGCACTGGCCGGACTGTTCCTGGGTTTGGTTAGCACCTTTGTCATCGAGACTATGGATCGCGCTATACGCGACGTGGAAGAGATTGAAACCACCACCTACGTACCGGTGCTGGGCGTAATTCCAGACGCGTCACTGACTCCTAGGACCGGGCTCAAACATTGGCTGACAGCGTCTATGCGGGAAGGGCGCAGTGGCGCAGCGCAGAATGCGCTGCTTCTAAGTTTACGCAACTCCGCGGTCGGGGAGGCATTCCGATCGGTGCGGACCTCCTTATTGCTGTCGCGACCCGACGAACCGGCCAAGATCATCATGGTTACGAGCGGCATGGCACTGGAAGGAAAGAGCTTCACTTCGCTGAATCTAGCCGCCGCACTTGCGTGTAACGGCGGCAGGATGTTGTTGGTCGATGCAGATCTCCGACGTGGGACCCTGAGCAGCGTTCTTAACCAGCACTCCGGAATTGGCTTGAGCCAAGTATTGTTGCGGGAAATTGACCCCGCTGCCGCCTACACACAGATCGAGGACTTGCCTGGATTGAAATTTATGCCGGCCGGCAATTCCCCTCGCCATCCATCTGAGTTACTGGGATCGCAACAAATGATCGCCATGATCGAGAGTTGGCGTAAACAGTTCGATTACGTGCTGATCGACACTCCTCCGGTTATGGCGGTTACAGATGCAGCCGTCCTTTCCCCCAAAGTCGACGCAGTAATCGTCGTGGTTCGCTTTGGGTTTACAAATTGGCGATTGATCCATCGAACCATCCGGCTGCTGAGAGATGTGCAAGTGGCCCGCCTCGGGGTGCTGGTGAATTCGGTGGACGTCCGTTCTCCGGAGTACTACCACTACGCCGGATTTTACGGTGATAATCGGTATCAAAACCGTGATTCTAGCGAACTTCAGCTCCTTATTTCCCCTTCGTCAGAGCCAAGTGGTAAGGAAGCGAGTGCACGATGCGAGATCAGTTAAAGACGCCTCTTTGCGTCGTACTTGTCCTGGTTGCCGTAAGCTCAAACGTAACTCATGCAGAACAGGCGTCAGCGAACGGTGAAGCATCATCGACCAACGTCATGGCCGTGCCGGTAAAAATCGCTTCCAGCGATCTACTGGAGGTTACTGTTTTCGATGTTCCAGAGATGACCCAGCAGGTGCGCGTAGGAGCCGATGGCAAAGCACAACTGGCGCTGATCGGGGACACCGCCCTCGCGGGATTGACGGCGCAAGAGGCGTCGGCAAGCATTGCGCGCGAACTTCGCGAGCGTAACTTCCTGCTTCGGCCGCAAGTCAATGTTTTGGTCAAAGAATTCGTCAGCCAAAGCGTTTCGGTCAACGGAGAAGTACAGCACCCTGGTGTTTATCAGGTGCTCGGCCCGCGCACTCTGCTGGACGTAGTCTCTATGGCGGGTGGCCTGACGAATGTGGCAGATACGAGAATCACTGTCAAGCACCGTGGTGGCACCGAACAGAACATCACGGTCAAGCTGACGACCGATGACGCCCACGCCTCCCTGGCCAATGACGTTCAGATATATCCCGGAGATCTGGTTCTCGTGCCACGGGCAGGAATCGTGTACGTGTTGGGCGATGTGAACCGTCCTGGAGGATTTGTCATGCAGGACAGCGGTAAGATCACTCTGCTGCAAGCGTTGGCGCAAGCTGGGGGCACAAGTAGGACCGCCTCGTTGAGCAGTGCTGTGTTGCTGCGTAAGAACGCGCAGGGATACATGACGAACAAGCTACACATCGGCAGAATAGCGCGCGGGCAGGATCCCGACCTCGAACTCCGAGCGAACGATATTATCTTTGTTCCGAACAACCGTTTAAAAAATGTGATTAGCAGCACTCAGAGCGTCGCTACGTCCATCGGAAGTGCCACAATTTATGCCGTTGTCCATTAAGTTAGCTAGTGCGACACAAGCGAGCCCTGGCAGACTTGGTGCACGGCACGGCCAGGTCTGGTCCATAGCCGCTGGCTGCTCGCTTCCTTGGTGACGCGGCTGGTGAATGCTCTCGTCGAACGAAAATTTAACACCATCGTTAAACCCGTCGCAGGGCACTAACAGTTGCCTCCAACAGATCGCGCTCGGTTCGACTAGGCGTTCGTTACTTCCAGTTCTCTGTCGCTCGGAAGTTGCTTCGATCAATGGCCTCTCCATTCACCCATCGTGCGCATACTGCACGCGACACCCGCTGGCGGGTCTCATTGCGGGAATGTTTGCGTCAGAGCATCGGCTCTCAAATTGTATGTAATGCGACATTGATGTTAAGTGGGCAAGGGTTGCAATTGGTGGGCCGTATGGGCTACTTCGTCATTGTTGCCCACGTGCTTGGCCCCGCCGGATACGGAAGCTTTGTCGCCTGCACCGCGCTGATAGGGACCATGTCGCCGTTTGCCTCGTGTGGTACCGGCCACGTCATGATCAAGTATGTAGCGCGCGATCGGAATGTGCTAGCAGCTTACCTGGGCAATGCACTTCTGGTCACGCTGGCCTCGGGATCGGTTCTGACGCTGTTCGCGCTCATTCTTAGGCCCCATGTGCTTCCGGCTTCATCCACGTCCGCAATGCTGATCGCGGTGGCGATTGCGGATCTGCTCGGTATGGAGATGAATACCATTTGTCTCCAGGTGTTTCTGGCCCTCGAGCAAGGCCGGCGCTTTTCACACCTGATGGCATGGTCCACGGGCGTGCGGCTCCTGGCAGCGGTGGTATTGGTGGCTTTGGGACCGACGGCTATGCACTGGGCGTACTTGTATGCCGCCTCGGCTATAATCGCAACGGCGACTGGAATTGTCGCGGTTAGCCGGAGCGGCGCCCCGCCGCGGTTCCAACTGAATCTCTTCGTCCCCTCAGTGCGCGAGGGGGTCCACTTCGCGACGGCGCTAGCATCCCAGTCAGTTTACAACGATATTGATAAGACCATGCTGGCGCGTCTGAGCACGGTCGAAGCAGCGGCGATTTATGCCGTGGCTTATCGCTTTATCGAAGCGGCGATCCTGCCGATCCGGTCCGTCGCGAACGCCGCGTATCCCGAATTCTTCCGCCACGGCCTGAACGGTGTGACCTCCGGCTTCGGATTGGCACGGCGCATTCTCCGGCGTTCGACGTTCTACGGATTGGCCACCGCTGTTGCCCTGTTCGTTGCGGCCGGATTTGTTCCGATTGTCCTGGGACGTGCTTACCAGGAGAGTGCCGTAGCGCTGCGATGGTTGTGCGTGCTGCCAGTTATCAAATCCGTGCACATCTTTCTTTCCGACACGTTGACCGGATCCAACTATCAATGGCAAACGTCGTCAGCACAGATTGTGGTAGCTGTTTTCAACGTACTCATTAATCTCTGGATTATCCGAGCATTCGCCTGGCGAGGCGCCGCCTGGTCAAGCTTGGCGACGGACGGGCTATTAATGGTGCTTTTGTATATGATCATCCGCTGGCATCTGGGACGTGAGCGCGTGGCGGCCCGGCTGGCGAGTTCACAACTTTTTGCCGCGGGGGGCCAATAGCATGGGTAGAAATAGCTTAACTGAGTCCTCTGGCGAACTACCGACCGATGACGGAAGGAACCGCATTAAAAGCAAGGGCCCCAATTGGGGCGAGCATTCTATTGAAAATGCCGGAGAACGTGCCGTCGAGTTCCCGGGGATCAAAATCTCTCGCTATGCCAAATCCTGCGTATCGGAGTTCGCGTCGTTGGTGTTCAATCGTTTCCTGATGTATATCCGCAGTTGCCACATCCGGCTGTTCTTTGTCCGGTTGCGAGTTGCTGTGCTTGGAACACGCGGTTGCTTACTTATGGGCGTTGAGCTACGGAACGGCCGCAACTTATTTGCGGAGGACCGGGTGGTAATTAACAAACGGTATTGTTGGATGGCAGAGGTGGGCGGCTGGTAATTGGAGATGATGTTGACATTTCGCAGGAAACAATGTTTGGAGCTTGGAGCACGACGTCGATAGCGATACTCATCCAGCTCGTCAAGGAACACCTCAGCCAACTTGATCGGCTGTATCTCGCCATCGTAACCGCCGTCGACGACCTGGTCACCGCGGTAGGATTGAAAATAGCCCTAACGGTCTAAGAACGATGTAACCATTGAAGATCACGTCTGGATTGCTTCTCGAGCAACGATTCTGCTAGGTGTGCGGATCGGGAAAGGGGCGGTTGTCGCCTCCCAAATGTCTATCGTCGGGGGCATGCCGGCCAAAGTCATCGGGGCGGCGTCGCAGCCGTACTAGACTAACGACTTTACTTTCGCCCGTGGTTTGAGTAAATCCCACGGGGAGGCTGGGCAGGCCGGTCAGGTACTGTTGGAAAGCAGGAATGAGCGGTTTCGATGCGATCGAGACCAGAACGATGGGGGAGACCAGAGCCAGCCTCATCTGGGGAGCGGTATAGCGGCTGTTGCGTCGAGGTAGGCCAAATGCGCGGGAAAACGCCGCCATAGCGGTACTACGAGAAATTCGTGGAAGAATACACTGCACCGAAGGCATCAGAGCAACATGATTAGACGATACTCAGATCCTCCGGTGAACCACATGCACCCGATTCAGGTTCAGAAAGCGGCTTAAACGGCGTACTTCATCCGATTCTTGCCCACCCCCAAAATGTTTTCTCGTGTATTAGAGCAACTATTCGTCTTCTTGGTGCTCCTGTCCAGCATGAACGTTATCACCGCGCTCACAAAACCGCCTAGAGAACAGACTGAACTCAAGGTCGTCTCGGCCGATGTGAATATGTCCAACGTTGCTATCGAAGGCGGTGTGTACATATACGGCGCTCTTCTTGCCCTGATGCGTTGGCGGCGAGTGCTTCGCGCGGCGCGCACAGTGTGGCCATTGCTGGCACTCGCAGCGTTGGCGTTCTTATCGACAGCGTGGAGCGTTCAGCCGATTGTAACCTTGCGCAGAAGCACGTCGCTGCTGGCAGGAATAATGATTGCGATTTACCTTGGCGAGCGTTATTCGATCAAAGCGTTTGCTCGCCTGCTTGCATACACTCTGTGCTTCATGACGATTGTAGTAGTTGTCCTGTACTGTGTCGCACCCGCATACGTGGTTGACTATTCCGCCTACGCGGGTGCGTGGAAGGGATTGTCGGTATACAAGAATACCTTTGGACAACACATGGCAGTAGCCGTTGCGCTCCTAGTGCTTGTGAGATTTCATCGCCTTTGCTCGCTGCGTTATGTGTTTCTGCTCACCGCAGTGGGCTTGCTCGTGCTCTCACGGTCGGCGGCCGCACTTGTTTGCTGTGTCTTGAGCCTTGCTGCAATGCCGTTGTGGCGCACGATGCGTGGCGAGCAGCGCTTGCTGGTTTACCCTTTGGCGACACTGACATTCCTTGTAGGGATTTACTGCATCGTAGCGAACCCTGAGCCGCTCTTTCAGATATTGGGGCGCGACGCCACATTGACAGGACGAACACACTTGTGGGCCATACTGCTCCCTGCTATTGCGAAGCACCCGATCCTGGGATATGGGTACTCTGCGTTCTGGATCGGCTTGAAAGGCGAAGCCTTAGACGTCTGGGTCAGAGTGGGATGGATGGCTCCAATCGCAGACAATGGCTATATCGACCTATGCCTCAGCCTTGGCGGCCTTGGGGTATGCGCCTTTCTGTATGTATTCGTTAGATCCTTCCGCAGGGCAATTGATTACGTCAGGTTGGACCCTGGACCAATCGGCTTGTGGCCGGTAACTTACTTGTGCTTATTCGCCGTCAACAATCTCTGCGAGAGCGCGCTTTTAACAAGGGCAACGTTCCCGTTTTTGATGTTCGCGGTCCTCACTACGTCCTTGGCGATGAACCATCGGCGTGTCGTGACTCCTGCGCGGACGGCTGACAATCAGCTACTCATGCGGGAATGGACTACTCCTGTGATCTCACGCTAGCACCTGGACTTTATTGGTCGTTGGCGCACGCTTCGCCGCTTCATGGAATCGCGGATTCTCTTGAAAGAGAAGCTTTCGACCGCTGCTACCGCCCGGCAGCATCATTCCTCGAGCGTCTCGAGTCGCGCTCACATGAAGCTCCTCTGGATTCCTCACCAGGACTGGCCGTCTCTTGATGGCCAGCGCGAACGATGGTTGCTCGACAGCTGGCCGGATTCCGACGACGAGCTGCACATCTTGACGTGGCAGCCAGCGCGGGGCTTCGGAAGGCCGCTCTCATCGTTCGGGTGGTCCACCTTCCGACAAGGGCGCATAACAGTTCACAGCCGACCACGCATTCCGAATGTGATGGGTCACCATGTGCTGGGTCGCTTTGGGAAGGACTACGCCCGAGGACTCTGGGCCAACGAACAACTTTTCCGTTTCTACACCAGACAGCTCGTTCGCAACCTGGGCATCGATGTCCTCGTTTACGGCCTCGGTCACAAAGCCGTTGGCCTGCCGCCATTCGATCTGCCCGTCGTCAGGGTCTTCGACTGTCTGGATCTCATCACGTACCCCGACGTCGAGGTGGCGTACATCACGAACAGTGACCTGGTGTTGTGCACGTCCCACGTCCTCGTCGACCGATTGCAAACGTTCGGAAAACAAGCCGTCTATGTTCCAAACGGCGTGAGCATGAGCCGGATCTCCCTCGGTCAGCGCGATCGCACCCGAGCAGAACTCGGACTCCAAGGCAAGCGGGTGGTGAGCCTCATCGGCCTGACTAGCAGCCCTTCTCTCTTTTTCGTTGAAGCCCTGGCGCTCACGGCCAGGCAGGTGCCGAACATCGTATTCCTTGTTGTTGGAGGAGGCGATCTCCTCCGCCCAATCGTTGCGCGCTGCCAGCAGCTTGGTCTGCCGTTCGTGGCAACGGGACGGGTCCCCAACAAAGAGGCAGCCAACTACTTCGCGGCAACGGATCTCGGTTTGTATGCCAGTGATTCCAACGCATACTTCGACGCCGCATGCCCCATCAAGGTGCTCGAATACACGGCTGCACGTCGGCCCGTCGTGGCCACGGACCTCGAGGAACTCAGGCGCATTGCGTTCCCAAACGTACGTCTCTCACCACCGGATCCGGCGCGCTTCGCATCGGCGATCATCACATCGCTCCGCGAGCCCACTGAATTCGCCGATGTCTCGGGATTCGAGTGGGCCACGCTCGCCCAGATGGTACGGCAGACGCTCGTAAAACTCCTCCAGGAGCGACATCGATGAACACCCAGCAGGTTCGCTCGTCGCGCCTCACGGCTGTTCTTGTCGTGCTTGGGACTCGGCCTGAAGCGATCAAGCTTGCTCCCGTCATCACCGAGCTGCGCCGTCACCCCGACGTGACGACCCGCGTGTGCGTGACCGGTCAGCACAGAGAAATGGTCCAGCCGATCCTCGAGCTGTTCGACGTGCGTCCCGACATTGACCTCGCACTCATGACGCCGGACCAGCGGCTGTCTTCGCTGACCGCCGCCGCGCTGACGCGGCTCGAGGAGGTTGTCGCCTCCACGGCACCAAACTGGGTCGTGCTACAGGGTGACACGACCTCTGCCATGTCGGCTGCGCTGGCTGCTTTCTACCGGCAAGTACCGGTCGCGCACGTCGAAGCAGGGCTCCGGACCCATGATCTGGCTCGCCCTTTCCCTGAGGAAGGAAACCGCCGCATCGCCGGTGCGCTCGCCACCGTCCACTTCGCGCCAACGGAGCTGGCTCGCCACAATCTGCTGCGCGAGGGTGCCGACGACTCGGCCATCTACGTCACTGGCAACACTGTCGTCGATGCGCTACTCACGGTCGGCAGCCTCCCGGAGGACCGTTCGGGCGGCCCGCTGGCCTGCTTGCCTACGAACCGGCGCATCGTACTGGTGACGGCGCACCGCCGCGAGAGCTTCGGGCCCGGTCTTCGAGATATCTGCCACGCAGTCCGCGAGATCGTCAACGTCCTTCCAGACGTTCAATGCGTCTACCCCGTGCACCTGAATCCGAACGTGCAGGAGCGCGCGCGCGCCATTCTAGCCGGCCACGAACGAATCTCGCTCATCCCGCCGCTCGACTACGTGTCGCTGGTTCACCTGATCCGCCGGGCGACTTTGATCCTGACCGATTCTGGTGGTCTCCAGGAGGAAGCACCGACGTTCGGAAAGCCCGTCCTGGTCCTTCGCGAGCTCACGGAACGGCCTGAGGCCGTCCAGGCGGGCTGCGCCCGCATCGTCGGTACTGACAGGCGAGTTATCGTTTCGGCGGCGCTCGAGTTGCTGACCGATCGCTCGGCCTATGACCGCATGACGCAGATCGCCAACCCGTTCGGCGATGGGCACGCGAGCGAACGAATCGTCCGCGTGCTCCGTGGTTGGCCCGTGGTCAGTGCTAGTCCGCGTGGCGCGGATTCGATGGTACATGAAGCGAGTCTATCTGCTGTATCGTGAAGAAAGTCTGATGGTGGGGCGGCAGCGGCGTAAGCGACTGACGCGCTCAGTGCCGGCAGAGTCGCGGCTGCTACGGCTCAATTCAGGAATGGGCGATTGAATTCATTGTGGATCGACTTCCAGCGGCGGATGCTGCGCATTCCAAGCGTGGTGGAGGTCTTCACGCGCGAGTGTCTGGCGCTGCAGGCCAGCAGCAGCCTGGGCAGTGGTCGCGTGATCCGCGTGCTGGAATGGCTGATCATGGAACGTGGCGCGCCGGAGAATGTGCGTTCTGACAATGGTCCGGAATTCACTTCGCGAAGAATGATCGGCAGGGCGGAAGAGAAGAAGCTCATGCTGCCCCACATCCAATTCGGCAGGCCGATGCAGAACGGACACACGTGGAAAGCGTCCACGGGGGGCTACGGAGGAGGGTAACTCATGAGTGCAAAGAAGATCGCGTTGGTCATCGGGCTCGGAGAGGTGGGCAAACCTCTCCTGGCTATTCTTTCTCGATACTATCACGCTATCGGAATCGATATTACGCCTCCGGCTGAACCAATTGAGCGCGCTGATGTGATGCACATCTGCTACCCCTTCGAGGTCTGCGATTTTGTCGGTGAAACCGTGCGTTACATAACCCACTACAAACCCGCGCTAACAATCATTAATAGCACGGTTGGAGTGGGCACAACGCGCGAAGTCGCGAAGCGTACGAGCGCCGACGTGGTGCATAGTCCAGTGCGCGGCAAGCATGCGCACATGCAGGAGGAAATGCACTATTATACGAAATTCATCGGCGCGCTTGACGCTACCGCCGCTCACAAGGCTGCCTCGCACTTCGAGTCTTCTGGCTTCAAGACAAGGGTCCTTTCGTCTCCGGAAGCCACCGAGCTGGGCAAATTGACCGAGACTACATATTTCGGGGTATTGATTGCTTGGGCGCAGGAGGTCGAAAGATACTGCGATCGAACGGGAACGGACTACAATGAGGTCATCTCATTGTACGACGAAGTCGAGTTTTTCCCGCGAGTCAAGTACTTCCCCGGGATCATCGGTCGGCATTGTGTGATGCCTAATATCAAGATTCTCAGGGAGGTTGACCGCTCCCCCCTGCTGAACGCGATCCAGGTTTCGAATGAGAAGAAGATCGAGCGCGAAGCCCGCACGCAAGCGGCGGTAGTAAGGAAACGGCATCCACTCGCGGTGACACCGAAAGGAATGTTTTAGAGTATTCAGCGTAACTATTATTCTGCTCCGACCGACACTAAGTAGGTCCGCATCTAATCTTCCCAACTTCAACGGCTAAGGAATCAATAACAGCCTTGGTCTACAATCCGAATTTACGAAGGGGCTCCCGGATAAACCCGAAGCATGCGTCCACTAGCGCCGACTCCGCGGCTCCACCGAACACATGTGAGTTGCCCACTCAACCTGTGATTGAGACGGAGTATAACCATCTCCAGGGCAAGCGGGTAGGACTGGTCGTGCTGTCACCATATCCGTTTGATCCCCGACCGCGTCGCATCGCTGATGCGCTCGTGCGGCAAGGCTTGAGCGTCGACTACATATGCGTGACCGACGGCAAAGCTCCGTGGCAGGAGAAAACTAGGGGCATAAACGTCTTACGTGTCCCTATCGACCGCCGGCGCGGCGGCAAGCTTGCTTATGCCTACCAATATTCTGTGTTCATCTGGGCTGCCGCTGCCATCCTTGCGGCGCGCTCGTGGCGGCGCCGGTACGATCTGATTTACATCAACAACATGCCCGACATCCTCGTCGTGAGCGCGTTGCTGCCGAAGATGTTGGGTGCGAAGGTTATTCTCGACCTACATGACCCAATGCCCGAACTCATGGCTACGATCTTCGCGAAGGACCCAAACAGCAGGATCGTCCAGCTTCTCAAGTGGCTCGAAAAGTGGAGCATGGCGCGTGCGGACCAGATCCTGACCCCCAACATGGCGTGCGCGCACGTTTTCGCTGCGCGCAGTTGCCCGGCGAAAAAGATTGACGTTATTATGAACTCGCCTGACGAGTCGATCTTCCCTTTTCGCCCCGCGTGCTCGCGCCCGACACTGAACCGCAATGGCGGCCCGTTCGTTGTGATGTATCACGGCACATTGGTCGAGCGAAATGGCGTTGACCTTGCGGTAGAGGCGTTCGCACGTGTTCGCACCAAGATACCCACGGCGCAATTGCGCATCTACGGCAAAACGACTCCTTTTATGGAAGAGGTGATGCGATCCGCCCGGGGACGCGGTCTAGGGCAAAACGTGCTCCATCTCGGACAAAAGTCGCTAGAAGAGATTGTCGGCGCTATCGATACTTGTGACGTTGGCGTTATCCCGAACCGCCACAATGCGTTCACTGGTATCAACACGCCTACTCGCATTTTCGAGTACCTCTCCCGAGGCAAGCCGGTGGTTGCTCCACGCACGCCGGGTATTCAGGACTACTTCGGCGAGGATTCGCTCCTTTTCTTCGAGGCTGGGGACGTGAAAGAACTTTCGGAAAGGATCGAATTTGTTGCTTGCCACCCCAGAGAGGCTCTGAGCATCACGGGACGAGGCCAGCAAGTCTACAGCGCGCACTCCTGGAAACAGGAAAGCCAAACGCTTGTGCGCCTCGTGGGGAAGCTTCTAGAACCCAAGAAAGCGCACTGACAGGCGAACCCATCAAACATTCACTAGCGATATCGCGTCATTGCGAACTATGTTCAACGGTTAGTTCGCGAAGTTGTTCGGTCCGTTCGAAACTCCAGGGAGATTTAACCGGCATAATGAAACCCTCCAGGGCATTGCCGGCCATGCTTAGCGGCGCCGCAACCACGCTCCCGTTCTGAGCATGACCAACAGAACCAAGAGCTCAGTCGGGCCAATTCTGCAGCCTGCCACAGCGTTCTATGGCGCGGGGGATATGCGAGGGCCGAGATCCAGGGGGCACCAGCGGAAAATCTGTGGTGTTGAACGCCACCGTCGCTGATTTCCGCGGTTCATCGAGGCAGTGATCGAGGAACTCAAGCGTGGCCTGTCGCGGTCAACTGCTTCCACCGTCCAACGGGTACGCTCTGTGGCGATTTCCTCCTGCGCAGCCGGGACACGCTTGCATCTCCCGATCAGGCCAGAGAAACTGACAAATGATTAATGCCATTCGTATTCTTGCTTGGCCGGCGTTCAAGAAGCCGACGCTTAGGCCGTACAACGCACTGCTCTATAGGAGTATGCAGCAACTAGGCGCGACTGTGGAAGAGTTTACCGCCTGGCGAGCTTTGTCTAGCCGGTACGACATTGTGCATTTGCATTGGCCGGAATACTGCGTCAACGAACGTGGGCTATTAGCTTCCTTGTTTTGGAGTTGCGCATTATTTGGGGCAATGTGTTGGGTTCGCTTACGTGGTGGAAGGGTGGTCTGGACAGTCCACAATCTCGGGAGTCATCTCCAGCAACATCCCACCATCGAGCGATATTTTTGGAGAATATTTACCGCGCTCTTGAACGCGTATATCAGCCTGACGGACACAGCCGGCAAACGGGCCCGTCGACGTCACCCTTCACTTCGCACCATCCCTGGCTTTGTAATTCCCCATGGCAACCTGCGGGATGCATATCCGGGAATTTACATTTCACGCGAGCAGGCACGGGCGAGTCTGGGAATTGCGCCGTCAGCGAGGGTGCTGGCATTCTTCGGTTCTGTCGATCCGTATAAAGGGGTGACCCAGTTAGTGGAGAAATTCTCCATGCTGCGGGATAATCGTGCCGTCCTTCTCGCGGCCGGCAGGTGTTCTTTGCCGCCGCAGGAACGCAAGCGCCTAGAAGAGATCGCCGCATGTGATCGGCGTATACTTTTGCACCTAGAATACATCCCACACGCCGCGGTCACATCTTATATCCGTGCCGCTGACCTTGTCGTACTGCCCTTTCGAGAGATTCTGAACTCCGGCTCCGCCATTCTTGCACTATCACTTGACCGCCCTGTGCTTGTGCCTGCAAAAGGTGCGATGAGGGACCTGGAGAAGTTTGCCGGACCGGACTGGGTCCGGTTGTATACAGGCGAACTGACTACAGAAGTACTGCAGCGAGAGCTGGATAACGCGATTGGCCGTGCTACACTCCGGGGCCGCTGCCGGGCACTTGAAATTGGGTGGGCGGGACTTGGCTGGAGGGATCTCGCCCAGCTCACTCTGGATGCATACTACTCCGTAATGGGAGCTGCACCGCAGTGGCGCTCGAACGTCAGCAGATCTGATGTCTCCGCAGCGTCACGATTCTGAAGTGCAACATTGCCACTTGACGCAGCTCGGCAATCGGTATTTTGCCCGACGCGGTTGCGGGTATACGAGTGCTCAATACGCAGCTGCTCTCGGCCCCATGCATCTTCCGGTACGAACAACGGCCACGCAATCAACCAGCAGACCGTTCCGCAGAACCAGCAGACGCATTCCACAGGTTCGCCCCGAACGGCATTTCTGCGCCTGTCAATCGGACAAAACCGAATGCGAGGCAGGTCGCGCTAGTACGCAAGCGTCTCGTCGAAGGATTGACGCCCTACGTGAATGAAGTTGATCACCAACAATGCTTGCCCGGGTCTCGTGCGGTAAGCGACAGAATTGAAGTCTTAACTCGAGCATTCAGTTTCTCGGATCTCGTCACGGATGGAGAATTCACCGTAGTGAAGGAGGTGTTGAACGTTCACACTTGTGTTCTGCAACATTTGGTGCACCGCATCGCCAGCGAGTCGCTGTGAATCGGGCAATCACGTCCAAAGGAGAACTGGAATCACGTCCAAAGGAGAACTCGAATGGACCAGGCTCTCCTTAGGAGTATCACTACGGGAGAAGTATCACTATGAAGCGCAGCGCGCACAGTTCTCTCGGGCTCCTTTTTGTCTTGTTATTTGTCGTACTCATTCCGGCGTGGGGACAGAATCCGATCGTGATCGAGAATCAGAACCAGGGCTCCACAAACTGGAATATAGTTAACAGTGGTGGGGTGACCGACACGATTGGCCAGATTAAGGGATATGCATCGGCAACGAGCATTAACAAAGGAGAGAGCATCACATTTTATGTGTCCGTCAATCCCGCCCAGACCTTTGCAATTGACGTCTATCGCCTAGGTTGGTATGGGGGCGCCGGCGGCAGGCTCATACAACACATCGCCGGTCTTCAGGGGGTGCAGCAAGCAACGTGTCCGACAGATTCGACTCTGGGAACCATTGTCTGCAATTGGAGCGCTAGCCTAACAATGCTAGTTCCTACCACATGGACTAGCGGCGTATTTGTTGCTGTGTTAACCAACGCTGCCGGATATCAAAACTATATCATTTTCGTAGTTCGAGATGATTCCCGCACCGCGGATCTGCTATACCAGCAGGGCGTCAATACGCTTCAGGCATACAATAACTGGCCAAACGATAACACTACAGGCAAGAGCCTTTATGATTTCAACAGCTTTGGTGGACGGTGTCCCAGCCATAGTTGCAGGTTGAAGGGCGGTTCTCGACCCGGCCCTTGGTAGAGTCGGGTTGGAAACTTTCTCATTGAAAGGAGAACCGCCTTGAAGAGAAGCTACCACACCATCATGACGAAAGAACCAACGAACGCGCGGAGATTGGCCGAGTTTTTCAGCCGCAACGGGCAAGGCTTGCTGCCGATGGTCGATCTGATCGAACAATCGCGACTGGCGGTCGATGAACTGATCGACGTAGCCGGGCGAGCCACGATCGAGACTGTGTTGCAGCTATCGGCGGAGCAGTTGGCGGGGCCGCGGACGCCAGGGCAACGACGCCCGCAACTGCTATGGCATGGTCGCCAAGCGGGTCGTGTGTGTCTGCGCGAGCGCAAGCTGGGGGTGAGTAAACCGCGGCTACGGGAGAAGGGCCGCGGCGAAGTGGCGATCCCAGCCTACGAGGCCATGCAGGAAAATGGGCTGAGCGAGCGGGTGCTGGATGTGCTGATGCGCGGGATCTCGACGCGGCAGTACGCCGAGGTGCTGCCGGAGATGGCGTCGACCTGCGGCGTGTCCAAGTCGAACGTGAGCCGAGAAGCGGCGGAGGCCGGCGAAGAAGCGCTGAAAGAGTTGCTGGAGCGACGCTTCGAGGACGTAGATCTGTTGGTGATATACATCGATGGCATGATGTTCGGCGAGCACCACGTGATCAGCGCGGTGGGCGTCGATCGCGCAGGGCACAAGCATGTGCTCGGCATCCAACCCGGAGCGACAGAAAATGCAGCTGCGGTCGAGGACTTACTGCAGCAGTTAGTGACGCGCGGCGTGAACCCCAAAGCGAAACGGTTGTTCGTGATCGACGGCGCGAAAGCCTTGCGGGCAGCCATCGGCAAAATCTTTGGCCCGCAACATCCGGTCCAGCGTTGCCGTAATCACAAGATTCGCAACGTGGTCGAGCGACTGCCCGAGGAGCAGAAGGAGCAGGTGAAAGCCGCGATGCGCGCCTCCTACAAACTGGAGGCGAAAGAAGGCACGGCTCGGCTGAGAAAGCTGGCGGACTGGCTGGAGCAGGAACAAAGCGCCGCCGCGAATAGTCTGCGGGAAGGGCTGGAAGAATGTTTCACGATCAACCGCCTGGGATCCCGCCGTCGCTGCATCGCTGCCTGGCCACCACCAACTTGATTGAAAGCCCGCAATCCGGTGTGCGCATGCGGACGCGTCGTGTGTGTCGCTGGCGAGACACGGCCATGGTGGAGCGCTGGGCCGCGGCATCGTTCCTGGCGACAGAGAAGAACTTCCGCCGCATCATGGGCTGGAAGGATCTCTGGCAAGTGGAAGCGATCTTAGGCAGAAAAACCATGGAAACTGCTGCGGTTCGGCAGGAGGTCGCGTAACATGATCCCGAGCGCCGCTCCTTCAACCTCTAACTACGCACGGGACACCGTCCTTTGGTGCGACGACGATTACTGGGAGCTCTCGCGCTGTGAAGGTTTCGTTCGACCGTCCATACCGAGACGATGGCAGCGGCGGATTTTTTTATTGGCAACGTTGGGAACTCTACCTGATCCAATGGCTGGAGAAGAACGGCTACGACGTAACATATTCCACCGATGTGGACACTCACACAAATGGCACACGGCTGCTGAATTTCAAGGGCTTTCTATCGGCTGGCCACGACGAATACTGGTCGCAGGCGATGTATGACAATGTGCAGGTAGCGCGGGACAGCGGTGTGAGTCTTGCGTTCTTTGGCGCTAATGCGATCTGCTGGCAGGCTCGTTACGAGCCATCCGCGGCTGGAGTCCCGAACCGGATCCTGGTTTGTTACAAGGATGCGAGCCTCGACCCAGTCCAGGGTTCCACCACAACGACACTTTGGCGAGATCCTCTTTTGAAACGTCCGGAACAGACCCTCATGGGTGTGCAGTTCAGTGACGAAAATGGTTCACAAAATTACCCCTATGTCGTCATCAACAGCTCGAACTGGGTATACCAGAACACGGGCGTTACCGACGGCTCCAGCGTGCCAGGCATTGTCGGATACGAATGGGACCGTTACGATTCGAACTATCCCTCTCCGCGGGCTGTTGCCGGCACATGGACGCTGCTCGGAAAATCTCCAACGATCACAGACTCGGACACGGCGGATTACATTAACTCGTCAATGTACCAGGCCCTGGTTCGTGCTCCCCATGTTTTGAGGAAGTCTGGGACAGTGCGATTGTTCACGGCCGCTGAGCCCACGCAGTGGCCGCACCATTCATGTTGGCCGACGACCCTGTGATTACCGCCCACCGTCTTTGCACTTTGCGGGCACTTTGCCAAGTGACCTCCGCGCGGCAGTCGCGACGACTGTAACGGAAACGCCGGCGCAATCAAAGAAACAACGAGGAATGATCAACAGGTCCTCGGCCGGCCTTCTTTTCACCCTAGTATGGCTGAAGTTCCGTTCGCGCAAGCGCGCCAATTGGTGTCACAACAACCGGCTTGGTTTATCGACCCAAGCTAAGACCCAACCCCTTATTTTGCACCAGCCATTTCGGAACCTTTGACCATCGGATAACCTGAAACATACTACCTGCACTGCATACCATGGACTGTCTTGCCACTTCCTAAGGGTCGGAAACAAGTAGCATTTCCTGAATATTCCGCAGCTGAAATTCCAAAATCAAGCGGGAAAATATTAGCTATTCCAGCTTTAGTGTTCTTCGATTTTGCTACGGTCCAGAAAAGCCGACCCGTTCCGGCGATTGTGCTGCCAAGCTCGGAATTTATCCTTCGCTGGCAGAGTGTCCAAAGGCTAACTTGAATACCTGAAATACCTGAAATAGAAAACGATAGTAGAAGGAAACTGCTTACTGCTTGCGCTGTAATTATGACCACTTAGGTGTAGTGATCAAGCTATTTCCTATTTCACCGTTGCTGTCAAGCCAGTAGGCGGGTTCGGAGGAGATGCCGTCGTCCCCAAAGCTCCCATATAAGGTAGACCTAGGATGTTCGAGTTGCCAGCCTTTAGGACGGGGCTTGTGGACTGGGGATGGAAATCCATAGTACTGGGATCCACGAACAAGGGATTCAGGGCGAGATCATGCGCACCGGACGGACCACCTGAAGTCGTATACTTGTCGTTGTAATCCCAAGTGGTGGAACACGAAGTAAATATAATGTCACCACCATGGAAAATATTATTCTCTACAGTAAGCATTCCGCCCTGACAGGTGTTGAAGTAGATTGCATTCGCACCCGTACTGCCAGCGTAGCAAGTATTGTTGTAGAACTGCAGCGACATCGGGCCAGACACGCCAATGCCTTCAAAGCAGCTGTAGCCAGGTGCGGCACCATAGACGACGTTTTGCTCATAGGTACCGGTTTCAGTAAAGGTGGAAGAATCCTGTTCGGTGTAGAAAGCGTTACCGTTGCAGGCGGGATAGGTTTGGCCGTTCACTGTGACTGATCCTGAGCAATTTATAGTATTCTGCTTATGGAGCACGCCAGTCGAGCGCTTGAAGTCGATGCAATTATGCGAGCAGCCGGGGCCAACCTGGTTCCCCTGAATTAATGGATTCCCAGTATCTGAGTCAACCATAATCGCGTTATGGCCACCCTCAAGCTTTACAGTATTGTTGATAATCTTCACTCCACAGGAGGTGATGGGGTAGCACACCATGGCGATGCCTTCGTTGTATCCGTAACTGCCGTTGTCAGCTTGGAAACACCCAGAGCAGGCACCGGGATAAGCACCATAGCCATTGTTGTGTACGTAGTTGTTTTGGATGGTAATCCCCGGCTGGACAAGATAGGAGAAGATGATACCGCCGCTCGTCGTGTTCCGGATCTCAAAGCCGTCTACGGTAACGTAAGAACTGGCGCTTTGCCCCGACGAACTCCCGTCTACAATGCCATAAGGGCGGGTGGAGCCGCCATCGAGAACTGGGAGATTGCCGGAACCATAATTGCCGAAGGTGATCGGAGCGCTTTGGGTGCCATGAACGTTTGATATGGTCAGTTGCTCATACCAGACACCACCCCGCTGAAAAAGGATACAGTCCCCTCCCGCAAGACTCGGCTCGAAGGTTATGACTTTGGCAACAGTCTTCCACGGTGAAGCCGTTGAACTACCAGGGTTGGTATCGCTTCCGGAATTGGAAACATAGTATGTCCTTCCAGAGCAACTCACGTTTGTCTGTGCCCTCGCCACACTCGCCGCCAGAGTTAAGGCCAAGTAGGTAAACACATGCCGCCACAGTATTTCCTTCATTCTATTTTCTCCAAACAAAATGTGTCCTCTTTTATCGCCCCTACTGAACGGTGGCTATCAAACGAGTTGAAGCAGCAGCGGCGTCTCGGCTGGCGCTTCCAGCAAGATTGGCTGGATGCAACGGGCCTGTGAAATGATAGCCGGAGCTGCGGGAGTGCCCGCGCCTAACCTAACAGTTCTCGAGTTTAGTTGGATTTTCCCCTGCCGGTATGCCCTTTACCGATTATTGAGTGCATGCAAACTAAGCGGAGCAAGTCCATCATGTGCACCATTCTAAAGCGGTCTCAAGCCCCACGCGAGTTGCGATAAAAATTATTTTACTGTCCAAAACGCTTGGACGAACAGGTGTCGGGAGGACATGTCGGCAGGACATGTTCGCACTCGACAAAGGTACATGAGCTCGTTCTGCTAACACTCATGATCATCGAACTGCCGGAAAGGGAGGGCGTACATGCGCGATCCAAATCGATTGGATTCGGCCGAGGTTAGCCCCTTCATCTTCATTCAGCCCCGTACCGTTGGGATGATCAAACCCCGGCGATGTTGACCATTACAGGCAGGTACGATCGTACCAGGCGTGCCGCGGCCTATATCGACGGGAAGGAACGGACGGCCGCCTATTTCCGGACTCGCTATCGCTGCTCCGAAAGTCCCGGGGACTTGGGGAGTATTCTGGCGGGGTCGCAGCGGCCACTGTGAATCGGGAATTCGGACAACTCGGCGAGATAATCAATACTTTTCGAGGATTATTCCAAAGAATCAAGGCCCGGATGATCCAAGTTGCGCCCGAATGCGACGAAGTCTGTGAATTCGACCGCCGCGAGATGGAGTGCGCGGGGAAGTGGGGGCCGTGCGAGAGCCGCCTAAAGCGCTTCATAGCCGCTTCAGTGGAAAAGGGAAGCGCACGCCATGCATCACCTTGTCCCGACTGCAACGTCACAATCAAGGTGGGCGGGCACCCCACCAATGCAAGAGTCTATGCAGAGGATTTTGCGTCTGTGCTCCGGGAATTGGAATGGATTGTCGAGACCAGGAAGGTGATGGTTTTTCCAGGCGAAGGCGCGTCACCAATGAGACGGATTGAAATCGACATCAAAGATCCGGAGAAGGTGCAAGCGACGGCTGATGCTTTGGCAACCGCGCTGCAAGAGTGCGGTCTTACATGGCGAGCAGCTTACGACTCAGGCATACCCCTGAACGAAATCTGGCTTACCTTTCCTCAAAACGACGATACACCCGCAATGATGTCTCTCGGGGGTTAGGTTAGCAGCACGCAAGTCGGTAGAGCCACGCAATTGCTGGAAGAGGAGCTAGGTGCCCCTGGACGCGCGCTACGAGAAGCAAGGGCCACGGTGATCTCGTGCGCGGTGCTCATGGTGATTGGCGCGAACTACACTGGCCATCGCTCGGTGCTGGCCCGACGTGTGTCGCTGGCTAGGCGAATTTCACTGGCGAGAGTTTTTGGGGAACCTACAAGCTCGGGGACTGCACGGAGTGGATTTGAGAATTGCAAGGAAATGTCCTCAAGCTGGACAGGCCAGTTTGCCCCAGCCGATACAGCAAAGGCCCCGGCTCTGATGGGGCATAGTTTGCCAGAATGTAACGCAATGCCCCGCGGGCACCCGGAGACGGTACGATCTTTCAGTCGTCGGATGTCCATACCGAGACAATTTGCCTGAAGCGGTGACCGAGAATAGCCCTAAAGTTCGATGGTTGGGACAGTCGTTAACCGGCAAGAATCGATTCGCAACTTGGCGAAGAAGCTGGCGGCTAGCGGAGCAAGTCGGGGCCAGTTATGAAGTGGGCCCTGGTGCAATTTGCTTCAACGGCGCCAAATCCGGCAGCGATCAAGATCCGGAACTCATTTGCAGAAGGGCGAGTTCTTTCCGGAAGCCTGGCAGTCCATGCTTTAACTCACCGAGAAGCATTCGCGTGCATTTCACTGACGAGGCGAGACAAGTCGGCGCTGGAGTCACGAACGCAGGGGCGGGCATACATAAGCGTGCGTTAGAGTCTGTTGTGAATCCGGTAATGACCGCCGTCAACAGTTGCTGTCGTCTGCGTAGGAACTTTGGCTTTGCGATTCTCTCTGCTGAAGACCAGCTAGAGGATACCTTACATCCAGAAGAGATCCGGCTCCTACCCCCTCGTGCGTGTAGAATAAAACGTGTCGAGTTCAGTCTAGGACGAGTAGCAGTTCGTCTTGCCTTAAAACAAATTGGCTTTGACAACCCCGTTCCCATCCTGCGTGGTGAAAAGGGGGAGCCCCTCTGGCCGGATGGGATCACGGGCTCCATCTCTCACTGTTATCCTTGGAGCATTGCAGTTGTGGCCAAATCCCCGAACCATTTTGCCATCGGTATCGATTTAGAAAGCACGGCGAGATTTCAAGGGCCTGACATTAGCGACTTGGTCTGCCGCGATGTTGAGCGGGACTGGGCTCGTGCGGGCTGTGATTTTCAAGAACGCGTAGCGATGATTTTTTCCGCCAAGGAGGCTGTTTACAAGGCCTTCTATCCTCTTTGCCATCGGTACATCGACTTCAAGGAAGTCGAGCTCTCGTGGTCTCCAGAGGACTACCGATTCCATTGTCGATGCATAACGGCGTTAAGCCCTAGTATTCCTCTCGGTACGGCATGCGATATCTACTGCCGATGCCACGGTGGTCTTGTCTTTAGCCACTCAACAGCCTATGTCGAAGAGATCTTTTCCTGCTAATCGTCACCCATCTTCCTCCAGAGTAGCAAGTGTGCTCCTTCAAACTCTCTTGCTGCGTGGCAGCGAGCTGGGCGTCGGAGACGCTTGCTTTCCGAGGTTTGCGGTGGGCGCTTTTCTGAACTGAGCTTCGACGCGGACACTCTATGACTGAAGCTGCCCGGCCAATACCAGATAGCACACTGCTGCCACGGCGGAGTCATGCGCGCAACCCGGAAAAAACGAAGCCGAAGCTTATCGCGGGACTTCGACCCGAGTTACTCTTTGGACAATATGGCATTGGGGAAAACCCTTTCAGTGCGACACCCGATCCACGCTATTTGTACGAAAGCAGGACCCACGCTGAGGCAAGATCATCTCTCATCGCTGGGATCGAATGCGGGGTTGGCTTTCAGGCGCTCATCGCGCCGCCAGGGATGGGCAAGACGACCGTATTACGTAGTCTCCTTGAGCTCTATGAGGATGTTGCTCGTACTGCGTTTCTGTTCCAGATTCAAGGCGACTCCTGGGAGTTCTTACGTTATTTGCTGTTAGACCTAGGTTGTGATGCGGACGATTCAGACTCCGTGCGCATGCAGGATGCCCTCAATCAGTTGCTGATCCGAGAACATCGTGCCGGTAGACGCAGCATCATCGTCATCGATGAGGCCCAGAGCCTCGATGTCTCCGTGCTTGAAACGGTACGGCTGCTATCTAACTTTGAAACTACCAGTGAGAAGCTGGCTCAGATCATTCTGGCGGGACAGCCAGCGCTAGCGGAAAGGCTAGCAGCCCCTGAGTTGGCACCGCTATACCAGCGCATCTCCATTCGGACGACACTCATTCCCTTCAATCTGGAGGACACGAGAAACTACATCGAACATCGCTTAAAAGTCGCTGGTTACCAGGGGCCGCCACTGTTCACGCCCGCTGTCGTGCGATCAATTTTGGAACGTAGTAGTGGAGTTCCACGCGAAATCAACACACTTTGCTTCAATGCCCTGCTGTTAGCGACAGCGGTTAGACAGAAGCAGGTTGATTCGGAGATTCTGCACGAGGTAGCGACAGATCTCGACCTGGATCCCATCCTGTTCAATAAAGAGGCTCCTAATGCCAAACTATCGCGTGTTGGAAGCGTACCCGCGGGAACTAGCAGCGAAAAAACTTGCACCGCTGTCCGAGCCGCTAAGGCGGAGGCGGATGACGCTCCCACATTGCCGACTGCCATTGAAGGAGTCGATCCAGCTCTGTTGGGGACGTTAGCGACGGAGGGAGTCCCAGCGACCCGTACAGACGGTGACGAACAAAACGATGTCCCAAGCGTCACGGCGAAGCCGGATGACGTCGGGAGCGATGCTACCCTGCCCGACCGACCAGATTTAGCTATTCATCGTAAGACCGATGTGGTGACATCCGCCGGTCCCAGAGTAACAGGCCTTCCTATTTCGGAGACTGAATCAGCTGGCAATTCAACGGAGGTCCCGCCCGCAAAAGCGATCGATGCGCCCGGAGCGGATAGCGGTGCCACAAGAATGTATCTAAAACGCTTCTTCCTACCCAATCGTGTCTGGATTGCCACGATTACGACCCTTGTGATGGCGGGTACATCGCTTGTGCACCAACATACCGAGGGTTCCCGTAACGCGTTGACTACGTTCAGGGTGCATCAACAAAATCGACGAACAGTCAACACGACGATGGATCAGATGCCGACTGAGTCTAACGCACGTGAAGCGGCAGTGGACGAAGACCCTGCTCCTAGGACCATGCTCGAAACATCGTCTAGAAAGCATCCGAGTGTCGGTAAGAATCCGAACACTAATGCCACAGCTGCGTCCGTAAGCAAATTGAACCGCGTTGGGGAGACCCACGCCGACAACCGAGCGGAGCTCGTCGCAAAGATTGTGTCTGCTCGGCTGATCCACAAGGTCATCCCCGTCTACCCGCCCGTAGCAGTGCAAGCGGGGATCCAGGGCAGCGTGGTATTGCAGGCCATTGTTGATAAAGGTGGGACAGTTAGCGATGTGCGGTTCATCAGCGGTCCACTTGTGCTGGTCCCAGCGGCTATTGATGCGGTAAGCCATTGGCAATACCGGCCCGCTTCCTTAAATGGACAGCCCTTCGAAATGGAGTCGGTTGTGATCGTGGAATTCCGGTTGCGCTGACAGTTACAAGCCTTGCAGCATACTCCGGGAGAGTCCGCAGATGACGCGCTTTTTTGTAGGAATTCTGCGGTCAGGCACCGCCTGCCTTACATGTCGGGAATCATCTATGTAAGAACCCATAGGTGCTTCTGTCCAAAAATCCTCTTATCGTGCCCGAACGGTAGATTTATCGCCACGATTGACCGAGGGAACCGGAGTCAACTATCGGAACCTTAGCGGTCGCTGCAACGCGACCATATACGTAGTATCTCCCAGTTGCCACGTCGACAAAGTTCTCCGCCGTAGAGTTCAGCACCCTGCAGTAATAAAGGCCCTTAATGGTGCCGGAGCCCGGAGCCGTATGTCGTTAGGTTCTAAGGGTGACTCCGGAGATGACATTCAAAAGCAGTCAAATGTTGCCGGCATTCGTTGACACATTGAAGGGCGAATGAAGCGCGGTGCTAACCGTGTGGGTGTTTCCCGAAACACTCGCTACTTCAGGAGCAGCGTCGGGCGAGAAGTCAATGCCACCCTCCTGAATCTGGGCACCCTCACGCAATGCGACACTTCCGGCTGCGAGTGACAGGTATCACAATACTCTAAGGAGAAGACCTTGTAACCATTTGGAATACGAACTTTAGTGCAAACTGAATGTATCCCGAGACAGTCGCCGTATTGAAGATTACATCGGAACCGATTGGGACTTGAAAACTCGGACGGCGTCAAGGTACAAGCTTAGAGAGAAATAGAGGAATGCACATGAAGAAAACTCTTCTGCTATTCACAAAATTCCTGGCTAACGAACAGGGCCAAGACATTGCGGAATATGCGGTGATGCTGGCAGTGATCCTCGTCATTGTAGTCGGCACAATTCGGCTGATCGGTTCGAACGCGAATACGGTGTTCTCGCAGGCTGCTAGCTCGATTCAATGACGGTCTTGGCTGCGTAGAACCGTGACACAAAGGGCCTTGGGTGCCTTAAAAAGGCTCTTCTTCCTCGGGCGGCAGTTTCGTTGCCAGATCACATTAGGACAGTCTGAGAAGGGCATGGCGTCTCCATGCAATTTTCACAGTCTCGGCCATATCAGCAGCCCTCCCCGCTAGACGTCCAGGGCGGGACTAACGATCGCCCACACGTCGGCTTCGAGCCTTTCGCCCCACCACCGAGATTTTAAGAGAACCGCAATATGAATGGTGCATTGCTGAGTGACAGGAATTACACATGTGATCAGATTTTCCTCAGTGTCGGACCCCTGGCTGGAGCGAAACTCTTTGTGGTGAACTTCGAGATTGCTACAACGCCCGCACGCCTGACATCGCCATCCGTCACGTGCCAGTACCTGAAGCCGGAGTGCTTCGTATACGTCCCTCGGTAGTCTGACTCGTGCTTTGCATTGCTTCATGAGGCTCTGACGCCGACCTTTTCGAAAAATGTATGACGGTCTTGGTCGGGCAGGAACCGAAAGAACCTTACCGCCGACTGCAACAGGATTTCTGGGTTCCCGTTCTCCAAGTTCGCGCCCGCCAGGAAGTCCGCACAGATCATCTCGAGGCAGTATCCACGTGATCTGTCGGTACCCAGCATCAGGCCTGCAGTTTCCAGCGCCTGCTCAATGATGGGGACTTGGCTCTTATAAATCTTGAAATAAAT
>Ga0307471_100000088_pt1 | contig 41617 bp, 56 predicted proteins | sample atmos_gasesAM3C__2_FD_204566 | JGI IMG/M metagenome (GOLD analysis project Ga0307471, IMG submission 204566) | Hardwood forest soil microbial communities from Morgan-Monroe State Forest, Indiana, United States - atmos_gasesAM3C_515 | ecosystem: Environmental > Terrestrial > Soil > Temperate... | reverse complement strand
GCAGGCTGGTTCCTGGCAGGCCGTTGCCGACCGCTTGGCCGCGCCGATCGAGGGACCGACCGCTGAGGCCCTGGCCACCGCAGAGAAGGCCCTGGCCGCCGCCAAGCGCCAGCACGAGTTGGCCGCGGCCGGCGCCGCCTATCGCCAGGCTCGGGAAGCGCTGGTGGACCAGCAGCGCGAGCGGGAGCGGCTCGAGGACGTGGCGAAGATCCTCCGCGAGGAGGTCAGGCTGGTCTGGCACAGGCTCGGAGACCTCATCACCGCAGCCCTGCAGTCCAGCATCGTGCGCATCCAGGAGGGCCGCATTGAGGTCCTTCACGATGATGGGCGCTGGCTCGACGTGGACGACCCGGAGCGGCTGTCGGCCGGCCGGCTGCGTCGCGCGTTCTTGGACTTCTACCTCGAACGATGCGCACCAGGACAGAACGTCGTCGTGGACGAGCGGATCATGCTCCTGATCGACGACGATGGCCGGCGGGAGGTCAACGCTCGGGCTGCGGCGAAGAAGATGAGGCTGTTCTTCGAGCTGCCCGCTGGCGTTGCCGAGGCACCGGAGCCGCAACTGCTGTGGTACGGGGCGCAGTCCGCCGCCACTGAGGAGGAGGCTGGATCACCAGAGGACATCGCGACGACCGCCGTGGATGCTGGCGTGGCGGGAGGCGTGCGGTGAGTGGAATTCTCTTCCATTCCCGACGGGAGGTCTCGCGACTGTCGGGCGCAGAGCGCGCCTTCTTCATCGGCAAGGAGGAACCGTGAGCAAGACTATTCGGAAGGTAAGGGACCAAGCGGAATTCGATGCGGCTCTCGCCGCCGATGAAGTGCCAGAGATCGTAAGCAATGCGCGGCTTGACATCAGCAAGGCGACGAAGGTTAGGACCGCGGGGTCGAGCCAGCCGCACGTGGTGGCCTGGGGGTCGAGCCAGCCGCACGTGGAGGCCCGGGGGTCGAGCCAGCCGCACGTGGAGGCCTGGGGGTCGAGCCAGCCGCACGTGGTGGCCTGGGGGTCGAGCCAGCCGCACGTGGTGGCCTGGGGGTCGAGCCAGCCGCACGTGGAGGCCTGGGTGTCGAGCCAGCCGCACGTGGTGGCCTCTGCATTCGCCCAGGTCGCCGCCGAGCAGTTCGGAACCGCTGCAATCGAGTTGAAGGCCGGCCCGAAGGTCGCCGTACTGGCGACCGGTACCGGTATCAGCGTCGATGGCGGCGGGTACGTGGTCCGACGAGAGCGGCCCAAGACCGGCGCCGAGTGGTGCGAGTACTACGGCGTCGATCCGCTGCCTGATGGAACGGTCGTCCTCTATAAGGCGGTCGACGACGACTGGCGCGGGAGTTGGAAGAAAGTGATCACTTACAAGCCCGGCGACATGCCGGTAGAGCCGGACTGGAATCCAGTGCCCGAGTGCGGAGGTGGTATGCACTTCTCTCCGCATCCCGTCATGGCCCTGCGCTTCTGCCCGACCGCGACGCACTACGTAGCTTGTACCGTCGCGCTGGCTGAAATCGTCGTTCATCCCGATGGCGATTATCCAGAGAAGTGCAAGGCGCCGCGCGTTATCGCGCCGATTTTCGAGGTGACGATTGACGGAAAGCCCTTGGTGGGCGAGCAGAGCGCTACCGCAGCCGAGGAGGGGTGACGATGCGCTACACTCTTGTCACGCCTTGCGCTGAGTGCCCGTTCCTGGAGAAGATGGCGCGCGGCTTCGATCTTTTGCGGTTGGAAGAGTTTGCCGCCGGCGCCTTCCATTGCCACCAGACCGGAAAGGAGGATGAGGAGACGGGCGACTACCTGGCGACCCATGGCAGCCTCGCCTGCGCTGGCGCACTGATCTACCTCGAAAAGCGCGGCCGCTCGAACCAGTTGATGCGGGTCGCAGAGCGGCTCGGGCTCTACGACCGCTCGAAGCTCAACATGCAGGCGCCCGTAAGATGAACGATAAGAATCAGCGACCGTCGCGCGCGGGCATCTTCGCTCTCGGTGGCAAAGTGGGGGCGAAGGCCCTCCCTTGGCTGTTAAAGCTCTTTAAGCTTATGAAGCTCGGGAAGGTAACGTTGGCGGCGTTGTCCATTGCCTCCTATGCCTATATGTTCACCTGGAGGTTTTCCTTGGCGCTGGCCGTCGCACTCTTCGTCCACGAGAGCGGACATATCTGGGCGATGAAGCGTTACGGGCTCAGGACGAAGGGAATCTACTTCATACCGTTCCTCGGCGCAGCGGCGGTATCCAAAGACAGTTTTCCGTCGCGCAATGCCGAGGCCGTCATCGCCATCGCTGGCCCGATTTGGGGTGGCGCATTGGCCGCTGCTGCCGCGCTCTTTTACTTAATGACAAGGATACCGGAGGTTGCGGCGATGGCGAGCATGACGGCGATGATCAATCTCTTTAATCTGCTCCCGATCAATCCTCTTGACGGCGGCAGGATTGTAAAATCGATCGTCTACTCGTCTCCCGATCGCTATACCGGGATGCTCTTCTTGTCTGCTGGCATGTTCCTTTCCATGGGGCTAGCGCTGATGGGCGGCTTCGCTATCTTCTTCGTGCTCACGCTCGCCGGCGGAATCGAAGTGGCCGTCGAATGGAAGCGGGCGCAGCCGCTGGCGGCGATGACCAGGCGCGAGATTTGCAGATCGACCATCCTGCTCGTCGGTACGGCGACCGCCCTCGCGCTACTCATGGCGGCAGCCGCCCTGGCGCCTGGTGCGGATGTCGCAATAACGCTGTTGAGGGGTTAGCTGACGATGCGCCTTCCCCTCCGCCCGCACCAGGTCATGTCACTGCTCGCCCAGATCGCCCTCGAAGCGGCGGCCAGGCTCGATGTCTGGCAGCCAACGCCCATCGACCAAGCCCGCGGCCAGCATCGGCTGGCATGGCTTGAACCGCAGGCCCTGCCGGCAGGCGGGAGAGGAGAACTGATCATGAAGAGAGTGTTCAAGTACCCGTTTCTAGTCGAAGGCGCCTTCGAGATTGCACTGCCAGCGGGCGCCGAAGTGCTCTCCGTGCAGGTGCAGCGCGAAACGCCCTGCATTTGGGCGCTCATCTCAACCGAGGAACCGGCGGTGCCGCGGCGCTTCCGGCTCGTCGGGACTGGCCAGCCCGTTGACTTCGCCGGCCGGTTCATCGGCACCTTTCAGTTGGCCAGCGGCGCCCTGGTCTTCCACCTCTTCGAGATCCCACAGGGTGAAGGGAGGCCGACGTGAGCTGCGCCGCGAGAACACCCAAGGAGGTCCTAAGAGCAGCCCGCGATCGCTCCGTGGGCGAGGGGGGTAACATGAGCGACAGCATCCGTATCTGGAAACGCCAAGCGCCTGGCCTTCTCGGGGGTGCTGGCTACCGCGAGTGGCATGTTTCAATCGGCGACTCCCACACCTACCGTGACCTCCGGCGTCACTTGATCGATGCTGGCGAGGACGCAGACTCTTTGCGCTCTGATCAGGGTTGCTGCTGGGATGAGGCGCTGCAAACCGTCGTCTTCGCCGTTGTCTGTCCAGCCGCTCTCTATACCCAGGCGCGCTACCTTGAACCGCCTGACGGCGGCGGCTGGGAGCTGGCCGTTGAGATTGGCCCGAGCCCACCGCTGTACGGTCGCGGCTACTTCGATGTCTCCGCCCCTATTGGCGTCGGGGCGACCCTGCGATGCTGGCCGACGCTGACGGTGGGTGAAGCTCTCGCGACCTTCTGCATGCTCACCTTCCCGCGTGAGTGGCGAGGGTTCACGTCCAAGGAGGTTCCGGCGCGGGCGCTGGTGGCGGTCGCGGCCGCAAATGGCGATGACCTCATCAACGAGATTCTGTGCGAGCAGCAATTCTCCCCATTGAAGACGCAGGAGATGAGATGACCAACCTAGACGCGCGCCGAGCGCAAAACATCGGAGCGTCGGAATGCCCCGCGCTCTTCTCGCTCCCTTGGGGCGTCGAGTTTGGTGAGGACCGGTTCAAGCCGTTTGAGACGCGCTTCCATCTCTGGCAGCGGAAGGCCGGGAGACTGCCGGATGTCGCCGTTGACACCCCCCGCACTTTCTGGGGACGGCACCTTGAGCCCGCTATCGCCGCCGGCATCCAGGAGTTGACCGGCTGGCAGCTTGTGCCGGGTCGCTTCACGGAACATCCTGGGGTGCCCGGCATGTCTTGCACGCCAGACTACTGCGCGACCATCGGTGCTGGTGTGACGCAGGCTGCTACGTTAGAGGTGAAGAACGTGGACCGGCTCGAATATAGGGACTGGCCAGAGCGGATCGAACCCGGTGTGTGGATCTGGTCTGATGGCTCATGGCAGGAGGCGCGGCGCCAGCCGCCATTCCGGATCAAGTTGCAATTGCAGCACCAACTAGCTTGCACGGGCCATCAGATCGGCCTCCTCGGCGCACTGATCGGCGGTAACGATCCGCAGTTCTACCGGATGGCGGCCCACCCCGGCGTCGCGGCGCGCATCGAGGCGGAGGTGATCGCGTTCTGGAAGTCGATCGAGGCCAACGATCCACCTTCGCCGGACTGGCAACTCGACGGCGCTACGATTGCGGCGCTGCTCGGGTTTTCGACGCCTGGCCTGGTCAAGGACTTGCGCGGTGATGCTCTGGCGAGCGAAGCCGCGCAGGACTACGACGAGGCGCGCGCCGTAGCGAAGGAAGCCAAGGAACGCATGGAGGCGGCGAAGGCGAAGCTCCTCCACCTCACCGGGACGGCGGAGCGTGCCGTTCTCGACGACGGCTTTTCGGTTTCGGCAAAAACGATCGAGGGCTGTTCGATCAGTTATTTCCGGGAGCCATATCGGGACTTCCGGCTCACGCAGAAGAAAGGAAGGACAAGGAGATGAGCGATCAGGCCACGGGCGTAACCGTCCAACCCGACACATCCCCCGTCGCTGCACCGGCTAACGGCCCGGTTGGCGCAGTCACGGTTCTGCCGCTAGTTGCCGAGGCGAAGCCGCCCGACAAGCCACCGGCCGAGAAAGCGCTCGCGCGGCAGTCCCCGGAGAGGCTCGTAGTGCAAAGCGACATCGCATTGCTCGACACCGCGAGCTTCGAGCACATGCAGCGCATCGGTCAGCTTATGGCCAAGATGGACCTCCTCCCGAAACACTTGCGCTCCCGGCCGTACTGGTACCCGAAGAAAGGCGATCCTTCGCCGGCCGAGATCAAGGAATGGCGCGAGAAGCTCGGTGTCGACCGGTTCGAGGAGAGCTACCGGCAGGCGGACCAGCGGACGGTCGCGAACTGCATCCTGGTCGTGGACCAGGCCCTACGGTGGGGGATGAATCCCTTTTCGACGATGGGCGAGACTTACGAGGTGGGTGGGAAACTCGCTTCGCAGGGCAAGCTCGTCGCGGCCGTCATCAACGCTCGCGCTCCCATCGAGGGACGCCTCGACTATACCTTCAGCGGCGCCGGCGACGACCGCACAGTGACCGTATCCGCGACCTTCAAGGGCGAGGCTGCGCCGAAGACGGTAGATCTCCGGCTCAAAGATGCCCGCACCGACAACGACATGTGGCGGAAGGACCCTGACCAGAAGCTCATCTACAGCGGCGTCGTCAAGTGGGCGCGGCGCTGGTGCCCCGAGATCGTGCTCGGCATCCAGACCGACGATGACATCGAGCGCCAGATGGCGGAGGAGGCTTCACGCCAGCCGAAGCGGGTCGGCTCGCAGCTGGACGCCTTCGCGGCTCCTTCGGCGGCGCTACCGGCAGCGATGAGCGCCTCGCTTTCGACTGATCCTCCCGGGGGTGCGGATGAGGCGGTCGTGGCTTCGAGCGTGCTAGATTTGCCCTCCCCGAGCGCAACGGTAGCATCGTCGGTCGCAGCGGAGCCACAGGCCCAGACCGACCCCCAGGGGCCATCGGTTCCCCCGCCTACAGCCCCCCTAGGGTTCTTGCCGGCCGACATGGCCGAGCGCCTCACCAGGGCGGCCAGGCAGGCGAAGGTGTCCTCCGCGGCGCTGGCCAAGCATCTCGGCGTCGCGCTGGTCGAGGGCGAGCCTGACTACGCCTGGCTGAGCCGGCTCCCTCTCGCCGTAGGCCAGTCGGCGACGGACTGCGAGCTTGAGTTGACGCGGGCGATCCAGGCGCAGCAGAGGCTCTTCGGCAGGCGGTGATCCCCGCTGGATGGGAGAGGAGGCAAGGAGTGAAATACAAGCGCCCCCACAGGAGCCCGCATGAATTTTAGGCGGCAAATTGAGGAACAGCGGAGAAGAAGATTGGCAGCTAAAACGAGGACCGTTGAAGGAGCCGCCGTTGAAGGAGTGAAGCGAGGTGTTCTTGTGAGTGACGAGGGCGACGATGACACCGATGCGAAGGTGATCCCTTTCGCGCCGACAGCCACGCCGAGTCTGCGCGTCGATCGCAGCTTCGACCCTCATCCTTGCCGCCACATCAACGTCGAGATCAGGGAGGGGCCGCGCCGTCTTCGATGCGCTGATTGCTGACGACCAGTTGATCCCTTCGATTACATTCTCGGGTTTGGCGCTCCGGTGGGAGGATTTGTTCGCAAAGAACGAGGCGGCGGCGAAGCTGGATGCCGCAATTCGCGGCGTCATATTCCACCAGCATGGCTCGCTGCGGCTCGACGCGAGCGGTTGCACGGCGATGGCACTCACTACAAACGGAGCGCGTCTCGAAGCGCATGAGGGATGGGGGCAGCACGGCTACCATGGCGGCGCCGCAGCCGTGATTGCGGCTGCTGCTGCGAAGCTGGAACATAAGGCTGCTCGCTGGGGCGTCGGTACGGTAGCCTATCCCCGGTTCATGATCGAGAAGACGCGCGGCAAGAAGGAGTGGCGCGCCGGAGTGGCGGACAAGGCTGGTAGTTGGCGCCACCTTGCGACAGTCGGCTCGGTAGCCGAGGCGTTCAGGGTTGGCGGGGCGGAGGCGGCTCGGCTCGGCGTGACCTACATCCGCGAGGACAGGCCGCGGCGGCTGTGGTGAAGCTGGGGGCCTTGCTTTCAGGGACGCAGCCCGCTATATTTTGCATCCTGACATCGGAGGATCGGCGCGATGGAGGCTATCAGCATCGGCGGTCGCGTGGTCGAGCAGCACTACTACGGTCCAGGGGAGGCGGCGACTTACCTGGGGGTCTCGCGCCAGTTCCTTTCCCGTCTCAGGTCCTCTGGGCGCGGCCCGCGCTTCTACCGGCTAAATGGTGACGGCCATGCCCGCTACGCGAGGAGAGACCTTGACACCTGGATGCAGAGTCAGCCATCGGGAGGTGAGCAGCCGCAGGTCGCAGCGGTAGGGGAGTAGGCGGTCGGCGATGGCGAACAGTTGGGAGATGCTCGTTGACCAAGTGATCGCGCTTCAGGAGGAGCCTGGCTTCGATGCCGCAGCCCCCCCAGCCGTGCAGTGGTACTTTAGCCAATGGTATAGCGATGACGTGGTGATGATGATGGGTTGGGCGGCTCGTGGCGTTCACCATCACTTGCTTGGCGTCGCATGGAGGCAGCGGCCACCATGTAGCTTGCCTAACGACCAGCGTAAGCTCAGCGCTCTTTGCCACCATCCCGCAGGATGGGATGAGATCTGGCTTGAGGTTCAGGAGGCTTGGCGGGAACGTGGCGGGAGGCTTTGGCAGGTGGGGTTGGTGAAGGGCTATCTCTCGGCCATGGTAGTGCGGAGGTCTAGGAGCGCAAGCTCACGTAAGCGATGGAAAACAAAGGCCGCGAGAGCAAATGCAGTGCAAATGCACAAAAGTCGGACTCCGATGGTTCCAACTGTCGCATTCCGAGTCCCCGAAAATGACCTCGAAAATGAGGCCGAAAACGGCGCTGAAACAACCTGTAAATCGCTGAGTCTAGAACCACTTGATGCAAATGCACAAAAGTCGGATACCTCTTCTTCTTCTTCTTCTTCCTCCAAAGAAGAAGCAATACCGGAGTCTACGACTCCGGCGGCAAAGCCGCCCGCCGATGCCCCTGCAAAGAAGCTCACAGCGCAGCAGAAAGTAGTTGAGCGAGCCTGGGGGATCTATGACCGCTTCGACGCGAGGCGCCCACTTCCAGGTGTGATCGGGAGTTGGCTAAAGGTCTTCAATGGTGATGCTGAGAGACTGTGCCGGCTACTTGAGGACGAGGGGCCACGTGGTTGTCTCAGCAAGGGCGAGGGCTACATCTTCAGGGCGGTTCAGAGCGAGGCCGCCGGCAATGGTCGGCAGGTATCGCTGCCCGGGTCGAGTCGGCATGTCCCCCTTCCTGTCGCCTCCGCTGAGGCCACCGAGAACATCCTCCGTCGAGCGATCGAGAAGTCGAAAGGGGTCAAGCCACCGTGAGCGAGAAGCCGAAACTCTTCGCTGTCAAAGCCGCAGAGGAGTTCGCCGCAGCGGGGCTCCCGCTCCCGGACGGCCCAACCTGGCATCCCTGCGCTGGCGGCTGCCTTGATGCCGTCTCCGTAGCTGGCGATACCTGCGCGAGTTGCCAAGCAGCCGTTGAGCGTCGACGGGCGGAGGAGAACCCGGACTTGGTGCGCGCCGTTAGGCTCGCTAAGGTTGGCGTCCCTCCCCGCGTCCAGCATCCCTTCGCGCCGCAGCTCGCTCCGCCTGGATGGCCAGTCCTTGAAGGGCGTGATCTCCTCGCTTGGCGCGGTGAACCGTGGTCAGTGCTGCTGTACGGCGAGGCGGGGGTCGGCAAGAGCTTCGCCGCAGCGGAGATCGCGTGGCAAGCGCTCGGCCGCAAGACGGGCTGCTTGTGGGTGCGGGCCGCGCAGGTCCCGGCCATGGTTTTCGCTGGGTCCGGGGAGATTGAGCGGTATCAACGGGTGTCGTGGCTGTTCGTTGACGACTTCGGGCGAGGTCACGCGGCGGCCGCGGCCTGGGAGGTGGTGGCTGAGTTGTTCTATCATCGGTACGAGCACGAGCGACCGACAGTTGCGACGACTAACCTAGCGCTTGAGTTGATCGCGAAGGCCAACCTCCCGCTCCTGGACCGGCTGCGTGAAGGTTGGCTCGTCGAGGTGCGCGGCGAGTCGAAGCGGGATGGCGGCTGAACCAGTAGGAAGGCAGCCCGCGCACCTAAGACACCGACGCTACCCTATGCCCTCTGACCATCCTATTCCCGGTAAGTGCGGCAGTCCGCTCCGTAAGAAGCCGGGACAGTTCTGCACTGAGTGGCCGATCCGTGGTCGAGAGCGCTGTCGCATCCACAACGGAAGGGCTGCGCGAGGCACAGCAGCTCCCGGTTACAAACATGGTAACCGTAGCAAGTTTGCGGCCTTCGTTCCGGAAGCCCTACGCGAGCGGCACGCGCGATTCATGGCCGATCCAGAGGCAAGCGAGCTCCGGGAGGAAAAAGCGATCGCTGCAACGGTGCTGTCGATGCAGTTCCAGCGTATCGGCCAAGGATTGGACGAAGCCGCCGCTGGCGCGGCGCTGCTCTCGGCCCAGACAATCTTCAAGGAACTCCTGACAGCGCTACCGAACGACGACAAGGATGCCGTCGAGGAGATTCTGCGTCGACTCAGGAACGTCCTCGCGGAAGGCGTGACCGCAGAACAACGCCGGCGCGCTGCGCTCGAGGCCGAGGAGCAGGTACGAAAGACGACGGACCTACGGCGGAAGTTGGCGGAGTCTGAAATGCGGATCATCGCCAAGCGACAGGCGATGGTAACAATCGAGCAACTCCAAGCTCTCACGTTTAGGTTTGCGGACTTGGCAGCAGGGGTAATCACGATGATGGAAAGCAAGATGGCGGCGCGTGGCATTCCGGTTGCGGAGGCGGCGGAGAGTGGGCGCGCCGCACTTGGCGAGTTTGCGGCGGAGTTGCAGCAGCTGGTTCCACCGCCTGAGGTGAATTGAGGTGATGGCCGCCCTTGAGCCCCTAGAGGGCGTTCTGATCGCGCGGGCTGGGGAGGAGATCTTGTGTCCCACCTGCACGGCTTCATTGTTTATGTTCACCGCCGATGCCACAGTTGAGCGTGGCAGATCCATCCTCGACCTTGGAAGTGTCTCAGATCACGGCGTCATCAGCCGGGAGCCGGACGGCAACTACCTCAACTGCCGTGGCGATGGTGACTTTCCTGACCGCTGCGCTGGGCCCAGCGTAGACCGAGCCCTAGCTAGCGCTTTCGGACCGCGCCTCTTCATCCGCTCTGGCTCTTGGGTCGGCTGGCGGGAGTTGGGTGAGTAGATGCGCGCCATCGTCGTCAACTGCTCGGCCCCTCACTACAACCTGGGTGCGCTCAAGCTCCGGGACTGGCTGGTCGCGGAGGGCCACAGCGTCACGGTCGAGCAGGGCGACCCCGGGCTGTTCGCGTGCGGCTTCGATCACGTTTATCTCTCACTGGTCTTCTCATGGCATGCGCCGATTGCCCGAGAGATCGCTCTGCGCGTTCGATCGCACGCCGAGGTGAGCGTCGGCGGCCCTGGCATCTTCGCCCTCGCGAAGTGGTGGCTGCGGGAGACGGGGCTCGAAGCGACGACCGGCCTAGACTGGCGCTTCGAGCGCCAGCGCGGCGACTACCGGATGACCTTCGCCTCTCGTGGCTGCCCGGTGAACTGCTGGTTCTGCGTGGTGCCGCGGATCGAGGGTTTGACTTTCACGCTGGATCACGACTTCCAGCCGGCGCCGATCCTTTGCGACAACAACCTCTCGGCGCTCCCCGACGACTTCCAGGTTGAGATCCTGGCCCGCTATGCCGCGGCCGGGGTGCGTCTCGTCGATGCCAACAGCGGCTTCGAGCCGCGTTCCTTCACCGAGGAGACCTATCAGCGCTGGCGCCCACACCTAATTGGTCCCTGGCGCTTCGCTCTCGATACCGCCAGCGAGGCGTTCCACGTCAAGCGCATGATGGGCACCCTGGCTGGCGAGTCTGCGCGTCGGAAGCAGGTTTATGTTCTCATCGGCAACGAGCCGCTCGCTAGCTGCTACGAGCGTGCACGCAAGGTGATCGAATGGGGCGGCGAGCCCTACTGCCAGCCGGTGATGCCGCTGAACGCTCTCAGCCGCGACCAGGTGATGATCCGCCACGACTGGACGTTGGCACTCCTCCGCGACTTCGCTCGCTATTTCAACCGCCATCTCTGGCGCTCGCTCGAGCTGCGCGACTATCTTCCCCGCCTCGGCGAGCCTCGCCCGTTCGCGGAGGCTGCGCTCTGATGGCGCGCCTCCCCGCCTTCACCGCGGATCCAGTGCGCTCCTTTCTGCCGGGCATCGGCGCGGTGCTCACCCGTCATCTGCGGGCACGGCAGGTCGTCACTCCCGACCAGGCGCCTGATCCTCACCTCGCGCTGCCAGACACTGATCGCCGCGTCCGCTGGCACGCTGTCGGTCAGCCTGGCGCCGGTCGGCCGCGGAATCCGGCACTAGACAAAGACGAGCGCAGCAATGGGCAATTTATGCCGACGGCGCCGTTTTATGTTTGGCTCGTAATGGCGGGGCGCGGTTGGGGAAAAGATCTAAGTGGATCGAACGCCGTCCTCGACATGGTGGAATCGCGCAAATGGAACCTGTTCGGCATCTCTGCGCCGACCGCTGGTGACCTTCGATCCGTCATGATCGAGGGACCGACAGGCATCCTCGCCTGCTCTGATCCAGCGTTCCGGCCGCACTACGAACCATCGAAGAGATATCTGACTTGGCCGAACGGCGCGCGCGCACTACTCTTCTCCGCCGACAAACCTGATCGGTTCCGTGGCCCCAACCTCGACGGCTTCTGGGCCGGTGAGCTCGCGGCCTGCAAGAACCTCGGCGAGATCGACTCAACCGGCACGATCTGGTCGAACATTGGCCTGATGACTCGTATCGGCCACCCACAGATCATCATCACCACAACGCCGAAGCCGCTTAAGCTTCTGCGTCAGCTGATGGCGAAGCCGTCGACGATCGTGACCCGCGGGCACACCTACGAGAACCGCGCCAACCTCGCCCAGGAGTTCATCGAGAACGTGGTCGAGCCGCTTGAGGGCACCCGCCTAGGGCGCCAGGAGCTCGCCGCCGAGCTGCTCGAGGACGTCCCAGGCGCGCTCTGGACTTGGGGAATGATCGCCGACCATCGCGTTGAGCAGGTTCCGGCGCACCGCGTCAGGGCGCCCGCTGGGGAGGAAGGCGACTGGTGGGAGGAGGAGGTTGATCGTGCCGTGGTCGGGTTGGACCCATCCGTGACGGCCACCTCGGCCTCGGACGAGTGCGGCATCATCGGCGTCAAGCGCGGGTTGGTGCGGGCCGTGATCCCGCCCGCGAAAGCGGAACCGGCGCACTTTTACGTGGTCGAGGATTGGTCGGGAATCATGCCCGCGGAGAAGTGGGCTCGGTCCGCAGCTGCTCTGATGGACGAGATTGGCGGCGATCGGCTTGTGGCCGAGGTCAACAATGGCGGAGACCTCGTGGAATCGACGCTTCGCGGAGCCAACATCAACTTGCCGGTACGCAAGATCCACGCGGCGACCAACAAGATGGCTCGGGCAGAACCGGTGGCAGCGCTTTATGAGCAGGGTCGCGTCCACCACGTAGCCCGTTGGGAGCCAAAGGCGAACTCTGGGCGAGGTGGCCTCACTTACGATCACCTGCGGAAGTTGGAAGAAGAATTGATGACCTACACCGGCAGGAAGGGTGAGCATAGTCCAGGTCATCTCGATGCGCTCGTATGGTCGCTTTACGAACTGGCAGCGCTGAGCGCGAAGATGCCGAGGCACTACAGTTTCCGGCGAGCAGCGCCGAGGGTGGCGCAAGGAGGGTAGGGGCATGTCTCTTTCCATGAACGAGTACGCTCCCGGCAAGCCTTGCCTGGTCGGCCAGGGAGGCCCGCTCCCGATCCAGCTGACCGCACTCAACGGCGGCCAGCCGATCCAGCATGCGGCGCGGTGGGGGAGCGCTACGGCGACGGCCGCTAGGCACCCCCTTGACGCGAGCAAGATGATTCGGCGATGATCCACGCCGACGATGCACCCACACCTCCACGCCGCCGCCGAGCACTTCGCCATCCCTGGTCGGGAGGGCAGCGCTACGGTGCTGTGGTACGCCCTGGCTGCACTTTCTGAGGAGATCGAATCCATGTCCGCAGAGCTCGACGCCATCAAAGCCGCCCTTGCCGCCGAGGACACCCTGTTGGGCCAGATCGCCGCGTTCCTGCAAGGACTGCCGGCAGCCACCGCGGCCGCCGTCACTGCGGCGAGCGCCGGCGATGCGGCCGAAGCCGCAGCGATCACCGCCGACATCGAGGCGCACACGGCGAGCCTCACCGCCGCGCTCGCGGCGGCTGGACCGCAGGCGCCAGCCGGCACGACCACGCCGACGCCCGCGGCGCCGCCGGTGACGCCGCCTACTCCCGCGACAGACCCCTGACCAACCCGAGATCCTCGTCGCTTCGGCAACGACGACCGGAGCCACGCTCCGGACACCGACGGAGCCGCCGGGCTCCGGCAGGCCACCTCGTAAGCGCGGAGACGCCCCGCGCGGGAAAGGAGCCACCCGGCGAACCTTAGGCCATGCACACGAGGAGATCACCATGGCGAGCGCGTTGGATGTCGGTTGCGCCTTCTGCGGCGCGAAAGCCGGCGAACCCTGTAAGTCTCCATCCACTGGCAACGAGAAGTCCACTCCGCATACGATGCGGGTGAACGCGGCGAAGAAGACGGGCATGTGATCGTGGGGGCCGGGGGCATCGGCCAGTTCTACCGCGTGAGGTCACCGAGTTGAGTTATAAGCGCAGGACGATCTACAGCGCAGCGGACCAAAGGGGCACCGCGCCCATTCCACACGTCATGCTCCATGGCGTTGAGCACAAGAGCTGTAGCGGCTGTGGAAGCCTGCTGCCATTGGATCAATTTTCACTCGACATCAGGAAGACAGACGGCAGACACTCAGAATGCAAGGGTTGCTTCCGGCATTAACCGGTCATGGTCAGTCCCTCGCGCACGCCGCTCCGCGACCAGTTCTGGCGCCTCTTCTTCCGCCGGTACGCGGCGCCAGATGGAGGGCTGATGGGCTACTTGCCGGATGGCGGCGCGCGTTTCGCTGAGGGCGGCCACGCCGACGACGCTGTCGGAAAATCTGAGACGAAGACGAAGGAGGAGAAGCGATGACAGGGAGCGACGAAGCATTCTGCGACGAAGAGTGCTGCGGGATCGGCAGTTTCACCAGCGTGGCAGGGCAGCGGCTTGGGCCGAGCCTCGACGGTCACCACCAGGCGGTTCAACTCGACGGTCACGGCGAGCAGACAGCCAGGAGCGACGGACTCATGGGGGCGCTTGCTCCCGATCGGGCGGCCTGGGCGGCAGTCGCTTCAGCCGCCGAGACGATCGCCAAGCCGCTGCCCCTGGCCTACGGGATCCGAAAGAAGAGCGCCGAGTAGGTGGCCCTCCCCCGCCTCCTCGCCCCCGGCGCTCGCGCGGCGACCCTCACCCTCACCGCCTTCCTGGCCGGTTGGGGGCTCGCGACCTGGGGGCTGGTCTGGGCGTTCCGGGCGACCTGGATCTGGCCCCTATCCGGCGGCCTGCTCCTCCTCGGGCTGGCAGGCTATCGGCCTCACGCCATCGTCCTGTGGCGAGGCGTGGCGGCGATGCGCGGGCTCGGTGGGGCTGTGGCGGCGGCTCGGGCTCGCCAAGCAGGGGCAGGAGTCGCCGGCGCGGCAGCAGCGGAGAACCGGGAGCGGGCCCGGGTGGCCGAGTTGGCGGCGCAGCAGGCCCGGGCGGCGGCGGAGCTGTCCGGGGCGCCGGTCACGGTCGAGGAAGTCATGGCCTTGAAACGGGGCGTGCCGCGGTCAGGGCGCGGGTGAACCATGTTCAGAATATTCCGAAGGAGGCAAATACACATGGATAGCAGCGCCAGTCTTCCGTATCAGGTCCTCATCAATGGCGAGTTGTATGGCGCCGCCAGGGATTCCCGTGGCGCCGAGGCCATGATGAGAAACTTCCTTGATGAAGGGCCAGGAGAGTGGGTGCCCAAAACTCATGAGGATCCTCTACGCATCCAGATCCTTGGCCCTCACGGCATCAGCAACTTTCACAAACCCGAGCCGGGACCATCGCTGGCTCAGGTTGCCGAGATCCAGGCCCAACTTTTGGAGCGTGACGCCGTCCAGGCCGAGAAGCGTGCGGCGATAGAGGCGAAACGCCTGCGTGAGGATGCCAACCAGATCAGGAAAGACGGCCGCCCGGGGTGGCTCGGGGGAAATGAGCTGGAGGCATGGCGTCTCGCATCTAGCGGACAGCCGGTTCCACCGTTGCCGGAGCCGCTCGCGCTTCCCAGTATGCTACGATTGAGCCGCGATGACCAACCAGCCGACACGGCGTAAGGGCTCGCCACCAGCAGGGGCGTCCGCAACGGTAGTTGAGGCTCCCGGCTTCCTGGTCACTTCAAGCGCCGTCCGCGCCGAGCTGCTGATGCTCCTCTACGGCAACGCCTTCCTGGTGCAGTCGCGATGAAGCCTGTCCACTTCGTCGGCGCCAACCGCCTCTACCGCGGCCCCGAGGGCAGCGACATCCAGCAACTCCCCGCCTTCGACGAGGGCAAGGGCTTCGTTGTGTCCTGCTGGGAGCCGTCGCCTGAGGAGTTGGCGGCGCTCGCCAAGGGCGGCCGAATCTGGCTGGTGGTGCTTGGCAAGCAGCCGCCGGTCCAGCTGCAGACCGCATGGCCGTTCGCCCCGGCGGCGGGGTTGCTACTGGTCAAGGACGAACCGGACGAAGCGCCGCTAGCGGAGGTAGAGGGTGTCTGACGACCTCATTCACCGGGACGCGCTACTCGCCGCCGCGCGCCGCGCACTGCGAATACCGCCCTTACCTGAGCGCCTCGCTCGTCTCAGTGTTCGAGGAGGAAATGGACCTGCTGGCGGCGCAAGGTCAAGGAGGCGGCGCAGGGCAGCCAGGGGCCTCCCAATGCCTGACTCGCCCAACCGCTACGCGCGTGGGCCTCGCGAGGTCGTGTAGGAACGAGCGATGCCAGGCACCGCCCAACTCATGCTCCCGCCGGCCTCCGGCTCCTACCCGGTGTCCGCCAACGCTGGCGGCCTCGTCTCGCTCTACAGCGGCGTGGACGCCTACTCCTGGCCGCAGCCGATCGTCGCGCCATACGACCCACGACATGTCGCCTACCCGTTCTGGCCGGGCATCCCGATCTACCCGGAGTGGAACACGGAGAAGGGCGTCCGCGAGGGCTACTACTCGTCATCCGTCTTCTACGCCGGCGCCAGCCGCATCGCTACCCTCGCCTCCGGCATCCCCTGGATCGAGCAGCAGCTAGCCGATGATGGCGGCTGGGAGCCGGTTGAGAGCTCGGACCTGGAGAACTTGCTTGAGCGGCCGAACCCAAAGATGTCGCGCGGCCGCATCATCTATCGCCACGTCCTCCACATGCTCTGCGGCGGCAACGGTCTCTTCGGCAAGTATTTCGAGAACCCAGACCCAGATGCTCGCGGTCGCGACCGCGGCAAGGTCTTGGAGCTCTGGCCCGAGTCGCCGGTCTTCGTTCAGCCGATCCCGCACCCGACGGAGTGGATCTTGGGCTACCTGTACTGGGACGGCGCCAATCGTCGCGTCTGGCGGGCGGATGACCTGGTGCACTCGATGATGGAGGACCCGATCAATTCCTACTGGGGCGTCGCTCCGCTCAAGGTCCTGGCACGCGTCGTCGACGCCGACAACGCCATGCTCGACGGCCAGCGGGCGCTCTCGCGCAATCTCGGCGTCCCAGCGGGGATGTTCATCGACAAGGCGCCCATGGGCGAGGACCAACTTGAAGCGTGGCGGTCCGAGATCTTTGACGCCTATGTCGGGCCGGACAAGCGCGGGCTGCCCTTCGTCACTGCCGGCGAGGTGACGTGGCAGGCGCTGGGCATGAAGCCGACGGAGATGGATTGGTTCAACTCTCGCGGCGTCCTCCGCGACGAGATGGCCATGGTCCTCCACATCGACCCGGCGATGTTCGACCGCGCCGGGAAAACGTACGCAAACTCAGAGCTCGCGCATCGCGCGATGTACCACTTCGCGGTCATGCCACTCATCGACATCATCCGCGAGGCGCTCAACCTCTCGCTGATCAGCCGCGAGGAGCAGCGTACCCGCTACATCACCTACGACACCTCGGGGATCATCGCGCTCAGGGACGACATCGGCAAGAAGTTGACGGCGCTCAAGGACGCTGTGTCCTCGGGCGTGCCGCTCAACGATGCGCTGACGCTCCTCGACCTCCCGGTCTCAAACCAGGATGGTGGGGACGTGCCGTTCATTCTAGCCACCCTGGTGCCGCTCAAGCGCGACCTCGCCGGTGCGATCACAGTCGGCAAGAAGGGCGGCGTCACCGCGATGCCAGGTGGCCCGCCGACCTCCGCGCCGACGGGGGGCGCCGCAGCCGTCGTCGCCGACCCGCAGGCCGGACCGGCTGCGGAGGGCGCTGGCGCGGATGCCACCGCAGCTCTCGCGGGCGCGACGAGCAAGGCGCTCCGCGAGCTGCATGCCCTGCGGAAGAAGCGGATCGCCGACCGGCTGCCCGAGGGGGCCAGCGAGATGACCGAACGCCAGCGGTACGAGTGGCAGACCGGCCGCGGTGGCCAGCGACGGCTGGTGGTCAAGAAGCAGCGTGGGCAGGGCTGGCACAAGTCGAGTGGGGCGCCGGGTGGGCGGATCTGGCCGGAGCGTGTGGAGGAGTAGTTGGAAACTACAGGTGTCACGTGAAACCTGACGGTGAAACATGAGCGAGCACTACCGCATCACTGGTACCGGGACGGATCTCTCGTCCGCGCTGCGGAGTGTGCCGAGGCCGGTTTCACCGTCGAACGCAGCTGGCCGCCACGTCGCACCTGCGCCTTCTGCGAGTACTTCGACGGCGGCGGAGAGTTACGCGTGCGGGGCGCCCAGGCTGATCCGCTCGTCGTGCTCCACGGCGACTGCCTCAACTCGGCATCACCGCGGTTCACGACCGACAGCACCGACACCTGTCCGGCCTTCTATCCGGCGGAGCGTTACCAGGACTTGATGACGGGCTTTGTGCTAGGCGGAGGTGACATCCCGCATGCGGCCTGGCCCTCCCTGATGTCGCGCTCATCTTCGCTCTGCGGTCAGGAGGTGGTCGTGCGGCAGCGACCGTTCCGGGAGATGGCGCTTCTGGTCGGGCGCTGGTGCTTGCAGTGCGCGCAGCTATCGAGGAAGATTCCCGGGCAGGGATTGGCTGAGGAGCCGAGGCACTCTTGAACGCCGCCGCCAACCCGCAGCAGGGAACCCCGGCGTCGTCGGCACCACGACGCCGGGTAATCCTCTGCGACGCCATCCCGCGAGGCGTAGTCCTCATCTTCAGCCAGCCGCTGGCGCTCGTGGTACGTGACGGGCTAGGCGCACTCTACGTTGACCCGCGCAGCGCCGTGATGCTCAGGCTGGCGATGGGCGCGCCATGAAGCGCTCCGAGCGCATGAACCAGGCGCGTGTCCGCGCAGCACAGCGCGAGGTGGATCGCGCCGAGCTTGTGGCGCGTCGAGTAGAGGAGCGCGTCAATACTGAACTGCTGGCAGCCGGCGAGACGGCGCTCGTCATTCCGCGCCGTGAGACGACGGCGGAGACCCGCGAGCGACTGCGCAAGACCGCGCCCGCCTTCGTCGCCGTTTCCCATCGCGCTGTACCGAGTGCTGAGCCGCCCCGCCGCGACGGTACCGTTCCGATCGAGATCGAGCAGGTGCTCGCCAGCCTCATTTTCGTCGCGTTCTTTTTCATGGCCCACTGCCCGACCGAGGGCGCACTGACGGTGCGGGCCGTGATCGGATGGGTGCTCTTCCTGGTTCTCGTTCTGCTGCTGATCTTCGAGCGCCACGCGCTCGGCATCGTCGGACCCTGACGCCATGCGACGGCTGGCACGCACGGCAGGTGGCTGGCGCTCCGTCGAGGACGCCGACAACCACTTCCGTAACCCGGAGCGCAATCAGGCACTGGACGCGCTGGTGCTGGCGGCTGAACTGGCAGCGGTGCGCGAGGAGATGGTCGCTACCTTCCGTGATCTCGCTGAGAACGCCGACCGATTGCATCCCGAGAATTACCTCGCGTTCCTACACCTGCGGCCCGGTGACACGCTGGTCTACCGGGCGCACTCCGCGCTGAGCGAGGATGAGGCTGCCCGCATCAAGGACTGGCTCGAAACCTTCCTGCGCGGGCAGGGCATCTCGGCGCCGGTGCTGGTGGTGTCTGATGCCTCGCTTGAGATCCTTGTGGCGGATCGGGAGGCGTCGTGATCGGCTATCTGGTCACCCATCGCCGCCACCAGCGGAAGCCAGGGGGCGCCTGGGAAGACCATGGCGAGCACACGACGCTCCTTGTCGATTTTCACCCGTTAGCCTGGGCCTCGTTGCCACCTGGCATCTACAGCAGCGCCGGTTACTACGACGAGGTCCTCCGCTGGCAGGAGTTTGAGGCGACGCCGGCCCTCCTGAAGGCCATCAGTGACGGCAACGTCCTGTCCCCGCCTGAGTCGATCGAGGATGCGATCGAAAGCGCGCAAAGGGGAATCGCGGACGAGACGCACGAGCAGCGCGTCAGGGATCTCGACGTGCGCCGCCTTGAGATGCTTCGCGAGTACGCGGCGGGCAGCGGTCACCGCTTCCGCGCTTGGCACGAGAAGGAGCCTCGCGACTCCCACTACCTGACCGCTCCTGACCCGGAGAGCGCCATGCGGCAGGCGGCCGACATGTACGGCTGGCCGCTGCTCGACATCGGCTGCGAGATGGTGCCGGATGGCTGACGCTCTCGACCTCCCGCACCACCCATTCCAGCATCGAGCCGCTGAACCTGGCGTGGCCTCGCCTGCCGAGCTGCGCCAGCGCTACGCCGGCAACCCGCTCGCCGCCAAGCTGGCCGCCGTCGAGGTAGCTATCGCCGCGGTCCTCCTGCGCTTGGCCTACGTCGAGTGCTCCGACGGCATCGGCTGCCCGATCTGCGTGCTGGAACGCTGCGGGGACATGTTCGGGGTGTCCGGCTACTTCAACCGCGACGGCACCTTCCACCTGACGGAGATCTCGCTGCTGCCCGACGGGGAGCGCGCGGATGGCTGAGTCAATCACCATGGAGGATCTGGTGGCCGCTTTCGCCATTCCATCGCCCTATCGGCGGCAACCGATCTACTTCCTCAATGTCCCACGTCCGCTCGCCGAGATGACGCCCCGCGAGCGCTGGCGGTACCAGCACAGAGCGAACCGCCTGGCGCGGCCTTGGGGCGCGGTAGGGATTCTCAGCGAGCCGATGCCGGAGTTGCGGCCAGATGCCTGACCCCTCCGTCGTCTCCGGTTCATCCGTCGCCCCGGAGGCCACCTCCGAGGGCTACGCCGGCGCCATCCAGGAGATCAGCCGCCAGGAGCTGCTCGATGCCCTGGGGGAGGCGATCGACGCGGCCGCGCCCGGGCTCAAGGACGCCTTCCTGGCGGCGATCGCCTACGCCATCGACGGCGTGGACCTCCGACAGCTGAAGCGTGCCATGGCCTCCGGCGACCTCGACGAGGCGCTGGGCGCCATCCCCCTCGACGACTTGCAGTCCGCCATCGCCGGCCTGGCGGCCTCAGGAGACAAGCCCGGTCCGCTCGCGGCGCCCTTCAACGCCGGCGTTGAGCTTGGACTCGGGACGCTCCCGGCCCACGTCGCCGTGACGCTTGACGCCAATGTCATCCGCTCCGAGGCCGCAGACTGGCTTACCGAGCACGGGGCCGATCTCGCCCAGGCGCTGACCGACGAGACCAAGGCCGGCATCCAGCAGCTGCTCTCCTCGGCCATGGAGCGCGGCGGCAAGGACGTGTACGATGTCGGGCGCGACGTGTCGCGGGTGCTCGACGCGCAGACCATGGCTGGCTTCATCGGGCTCAACGAGCGGCAGGCGGTCGTGCTGGACAACTACATCGAGGCGCTCTCGCAGACTGATCGAGCGGAGATGTCCGACGCCGCCATGCGGGATGCGATCGATCAGCGCTACCAGGAGATGCTCGACTACCGCGGGGAGATGATCGCAAGGACGGAGGCCAGCAAGGCCGGAAATTCTGGACAGAACGATGTCTGGAACGATGCGGTGGACCAGGGTAAGCTCGATGGCGAGGCGTACGAGGTCCGCTGGACGGCGACACCGACGGCGTGTCCTGAGTGCTCGGACCTTGACGGCATGACGCGGCCGATTGACGGGGAATACGAGGACGGAGATGCCGGCGATGGGCCTCCGGCACACCCAATGTGCAACTGTTCTGAAATGCTGGTGGCGGCGGGGGAGGAGGAGTCGTGAGGCGAACTGAGCGCTTCTGGAACTCGCAGTGGACAGCGGTTGCTTTCGCTGTCTTACTCGGCGCCATCCTCTTCGGCACGGTCTCCCTCGCCGTGTACAAGGTCAACACCGGCTTCGATTATCCCCGCTACGACTGGTGGCACATCCTGGATCTCTCCGTCGGCAGCGTGGTCGAGGACGAACATGGCGAGCAGTCGGTACCGATCGAGGACGCCGAGGTGCACTTCGAGTGGCGGACATGACCCACGCCGACCGCTGGGCACGGATGAAGTTGGTTCTCGCCAGACTGGACCGGCGCGCCGGCCTCATCACCGCCGCTGAGTTGCGCCAGATTAGAGAGAAGGCGGCCGAGGTGATCGGCCGAGAAAGGGACCAGCCATGACAGAACAGAAAACGCCATCCGCCGCACCCGACGAGAACGGCTGGCAACCGGCCGACGAGAGAAGCTTCTACAGCGTCAAACAGGAGTCACTGGACCCCATCATCGCAGCCCTTGAAGCTGCGGGCGTGACGCGCGTCGACGGTTCACGTGCACCATCGTGGGTGCTTCCCGAAGCCGCTGCCGCGATCAACCGTCTTGTGGCCGGCAAGGATGCGCGCATTCTGCGGCTAGAGCCGGGCGACAAGGTGGTGATCAAGATCCCGGAGGCCCTCGGAGAAACTCGCTGCCAGGAGATCGAGCGCGGCATCGCTGAGGCGCTGGCGGTCACCAGGGACGATGTGATCTTGCTGCACGGCGGCTACGATCTCGCCGTCTTGCGCAAGTCAGTGGCCACGCAGCCGGCTCCCGTCTTCATCCAACTCCGCAACGCTCGGGACCAGCCGATAGCGATTGATCGGACGAAGGTGCTGGCGATCGAGGGTCTCGGGTGCATCAGGCCGCCAGCCGCTGGCGATGCGTCGGCGGGCAGCGGTTCCGACGACTACTGCAACGTCTACCTCGCCATGCTCGACCAGCCGCTCGTCGTGCGCGGCACCGAGGAGGAGGTTGTGGCGGCCGTCGATCCGACCGGCGAGCGCTGGCGCACTGATCTCGATCTCCTTGCGCGGGCCAGGGATCTGGTTGCACAACAGGCGCAGGACGCGCAGTTGTGGACACCGTGGGTAGGCGAGACGATCCGAGAACACTACCTTCGGTGCGCCCTCCGCGAGTTGCACGAGGCGATTGAGGGCAAGTCGCAGGAGGAATGCGCGAGAGCGGCGCTCGGGGAACCGACCGGAGTCCTGGCCGGCGTCGACGCCGGCGGCCACACCCCGGAGTGCGATGCGCTCGGCGGCTCTTGCATCTGCCCTCCCGCGGCGAGGCCGGAGTAGCCGATGGCCCTCGACGCCTACGGACCCGACAGCGCCAGTCGGCGCGGCAAGGCCGACGCCGAGATGCATCCGAGTATCCGGGCACGCGAGGCCGACGACCGGCGACATCATCTACGACAGGGGCGGCGCCACGGCGCGGAGCCATCAGCTGCCGCAATCCACGCCGAGATCGCAGCAGCGCAGACACTGCTGACGGCACTCGATGCTGGCGAGATCAGCCCGCGCCTAGCGAGCCAGCAGATCGCGCGGCACCTGGCTGAGGCGAAGCGACTGCTCGGAGGCGACTGATGATTCTTCGCTGGCGCATCGCTCGGCTGAAGGTCCGACAACGGCGCTTTCACGCTTGGCGCTGGCGTTGTAGGTCGATCTTCCTGGCGCGACTTCCGGATGGCGTCCTGCGCAGCCTGCGCATTCCGCCACTACGTCGGGTCGAACTCGGCATGATCCGGCAGCTTGCCGACGAGCGGGTGCGCATCCTCCACGGGCCGCACCCGGCGTTTTTGCCGCCTCCGCTCTCGATAGGACCGAGCGCCTCCGATCTCCAGGTAGCCAACTTCAACGCCAAGCTGGAAGAGCAGCGGCGCGACCTCGAGTCCGTGGTGGCCGAGTTCCGAGTTCTGACGGGCGTCTCGCGCTGATGTTCACCCCCGGCAACCGCTGGCTGTACGGGCAGAGACGGATCGCCTGATGCTCATGGGTCGCTGCACCGGGCAGTGCTGCGCGGTCTTCACGCTCCACGAGAGCACGCTCGCGACCGTGCAACGCGGCGAGCCGTACAACGCGATGCTCGGCAACCCGATGGGCGATGATGGACCGCTTCTATTGGCGATGTTGATCCCGCTGACGCCGGAAGAGGCTGACGCGAGGATAGAGCGGCTCGGCATGACGGCGGACGGCGGTGGCGCAGCGACCCACTGGCGGCGCGACTTTGAGTCCGCGCCCAACAGCGAATCAATCACCGTCGCCTTCGACAACGGCGAGCGTCAGATCAGCGTGCGACTCCGCCGTGGCTGGATCGCACCTGACGCCATTCGCTCCGGCTGGACCGCCTACGCCTGGGTGCGAGATGCGCAGTGGCCAGACATTCGCGCCGTCTTCGCCTGCCGTCACTGGAACGAGACGACCGGACGCTGCGACGCCTACGTGAATCGCCCATGGCTCTGTCGCGACTATCCAGGCGTTGAAGCCATCTGCAAGCACTGCGGCTTTCAGTATCCGCTGACTGACCGCGATCCCGGGGACGAGACCGGCGCCGAGGTCATCCCGTCTTGGGCGACGACCTGGTGACCCTTCCCGAGCTCGCGACCGTCCTGACCGAGGCGCGCCGCATCGGCATCGCCAGAGAGCGAGCTGCGCTCCTGGTAGCGGCCGTGTGGTGGAAGCTCCACGGCTTCCCCATCCCCGGCATCGAGGCGTGGCTCCGCACGACCTGGCCACCGGAGTCGAAGGCAGAGGCGGCAGATCAGGCTGCCGAGCCTGGCGGCTGGAAGATCCGGTTCCTCGCTGAGTTGGCAGCCGGCCACGATATTACGATGGCGAGCGATCTTGCCGGAGTGACCCGCCGGATGGCCTATAAGGCATCGGCCTCAAACGAGGAGTTCAAGCTCGCCTGGGATGCGGCCGTGCTTGAGGGCCGCCGCCGGCAGGCGGTCAAGCGTCCGGCGCCTCTTCCCCAGCGGCAGTAGGTTTTTCCCGGCCCGAGATGGGTTCTTCCCCAGTGATCCTGGGTTCTTCCCCAGAGCGGCGAGGGTTTTTCCCCAGCGTCAGCGGCGTTCTTCCCCAACAGATAGCGGTACACACCGGTACACACCAGGCGGGGCGACACTACCCGCCAGGATGCCCGAGCAGACCATGCTCGCCTTCGCCGGCGCGGAAGGATTGGACCTCAAGGGAGTTCCGCCCGGCCATCCTCGGCTCGCCGGGAAGTGGACCGCCGCTCCCGCCACCGCCAAAAAGCGCTCCGCAGAGGCCGCAGCAGCCTCTGACCGCGCCCTCGCCTCTGGCAGCTTGAAGGACAAGAGCGCCGCCGCCAAGGCCCACAGGGCAGCCGCTACCGCTCACGCCGCAGCCGCCGACGCCCTGCGCTCCGGTGCGATGGCCGGGGCTGGCCCGGTTGATGTCCAGGCCCAGATCCAGCACCACAACGACCGCGCCGTCTGGCACGCGCAGCGGGCGAGACTCGCCCAGGGGACGAAGATGCAGACCCAGGCGTTCGGCGCCGACCCGGTCGAGACGCTGAAGGCGGCGCTCAACGCCAGGCGGCGCAACAAGCTCCCCGACTCCGACTTCGCCGGCCCCGATCGGTCTTACCCAATGGACACCCTGAACCGGGCCAGGAACGCACTCGCCCGCTCGGCGCAGCAGGTCGGCAAGACGCTGACCCAGGCCCAGGCCGACGCCATTGCCGCCAAGGTCCACAAGCGCTGGCCGTCGATCGGCAAGGGCGACGCCGGCAAGGGCCTCTGGCAGCCGGTATTCCGCCTGAAGAGCGCGCCGGACCTCTCCTTGCCGCCCTCCTTCGGCGTCGCCGGCCTGCCCTACCTGACCAAGAGTCAGCAGGTCGAGTTCGAGGTCAAGGAAGAGGACAGCGGCAAGGCCGAGGTCACGCACTACATCAACACCTTCGGCCATCGGGACCTCGACGGCGATGTGACCATAAAGGGAGCTTTCGCGCAATCGATCATCGAGGACCTCGGCCTGATCAAGGGGCTGTACAACCATGACCGGAACTCGCTCGTCTGCGTCCCTCGCCACATGGAGGAAGACTCAAGGGGTTGCCTGACCGTCTCTCGCTTCGGTTCCTCGCAGAAGAGCCGCGACACGCTCTGTGACATCAAGGACAAGCTCCTCACTCACTGCTCGATCGGCTTCCGGCCGCGGCCTGGCGGCACCGAACGGGGCGCATTCCAGGGGCAGTCGGCGCAGTTCCTCAAGGCGCTCAAGCTCAAGGAGTACAGCTTCGTTCCCTTCCCGGTGGACGAGCAGGCGGCCGTCGTCGGCGTGAAGTCGCTCGACGACATCGGGCAGTTGCTGTGGCAGCTGCCACGGGCGATCCAGTGGCTGACCTCACCGGAGGCATTTGCCGAACTGGCCGAGGAGACGATCCTTGAGGCCATCGACATGTTCGAGGACGCCGCGGATTCGCTGCGGGTCGTGGCCGGGTTGCCGGCCGAGGACCCGCCGGATGTGCCGGTGTCTGGCGAGGGAGCTGGCACCGAGGAAGATGCCGGCGAGGTCGCCGGCACCGAGGAAGTGGCGTCGCCTGAAGAGGTCGCCCAACTCATGGTCGCCGTGAACAATTTGGTCGGTTGGCGCTCAGCGCAGCCGCCGCAGTCGCTCTAATCGAGGAGATCGCGAATGCCCACCCCTGCTACGGCTACGGCCGCCTCGCCCGCCGACATCCTGAAGGCCGTCGACGGCGTCAACCAGTTGACCGGGGAGTTCCATACCCTGCATTCGGAGTACGAGGCGGTGAAGCGGGACAACGCCGAGTACCAGAAAAAGTTCCAGGACTTGGGCGCCAGGATCGTTGAGCAGGAGGGGGCGATCAAGATGCTGCGCGCCGCCAACGAGAACGCCTCGCTGGCGATCCAGAAGCTCGCCCGCGCGCCGCGGTTGGGCGCCGATGGCGAGCCGATCCTGAAGGGCACTACCAAGGGCTACGTCGAAAGCGAGGACGAGCACAAGGCGTTCGACGCCTTCCTCCGCAAGGGCGAGCAAGCGCTGTCTCTCCAGGAGCGCGACCTGCTCTATGGGATGCAGAAGAAGGCGCTCTCCTCGGACCTCGATCCCTCCGGTGGCTACCTGACTGCGCCGACCATGGAAGCGGGCATCATGCACCGCCTCCTCCAGGTCACACCGATCCGCCAGTACGCCAGGGTAAGCACCGTCGGCACCGGGAGCCTGCGGATCATCCGGCGCTCGACCCAGCGGTTCACGATCAGCGACGTGTCCCAGCGCGAGGCGGTGATCCGCAACGCCGAGAACACGCCGCGGAACACGTACCAGGCGCTCGAGATCCCGATCTACGAGAGCACCGCCGAGCCGGGCGTGACGCTGACCATGCTGGAAGATTCTCTCTACGATCTGGAAGCTGAGATCGGGGCCGACGCCGAGCTCGACTTTGCGGTCTGGGAAGGTCAGCGGTTCGTCTTCGGTGGCCAGGGCGGTGCGCCCAACGAGCCGCAGGGCTTCCTCACCGCGTCCGACCAGAACGGCGGCGAGGTCCCGACCGTGCCGTCGGGGCTGGCCACCGACATCAGCATGGACTCGCTGATCGCCTGCTTCTACTCATTGCCGACGCCGTACGCAGCCAACGCCGTCGCCACCTTCTCGCGGCTGACGGCCGGCTACCTGATGCAACTCAAGGACGCGATCGGCAACTACCTGTGGCAGCCGAGCACCCGCGAGGGCGCCCCCTCACTCTTGGCAGGCTACAGGTGGTTCGAGTCATTCGCGATGCCGGGCCCCACCGGTTTCGGCGCCGGCACCTTCGCCACCGGAGCCGCCGTCGTCGCCTTCGCGGACTGGCAGCGGGCGTACCGCATCGTCGATCGCCGCGGTATCCGGATCATCCGCGACATGGTGACCCAGCACCCCAACGTGGTGTTCAAGATGAGCAAGCGCATCGGCGCTCAGGTGGTGCTCGGCGAGGCGATGCGGATCCTCCGCGTCGGCGTCAGCTAGGTCGCTCCCCTCAACTGAGGCAGGAAGAGAACCGGAAAGCGAGGGGATCATGGGCAGCAAGCTACAGCAGGGCGGCGTCGGCTTCCGACAGGGCGTAGGTCCAGGACCGGGCGGCTTCTACCGCGAAGCCGGGGCAACCAACGAGCGTGTCGGGGCGGACGGCGTGAGCGTCTTCGTGCGCGAGCAGCTCTGCGTCACGGCGGACATCGCCTTCGCCGCGGCCGGGGGAGTCGTGCCGCTCGGGACCATTCCGGCCGGGGCCATCATCGACACCGTCTCGGCCACGGTCGACATCGCCTTCAACGCCGGCACCACGAACACGCTCCAGGTCGGCACCGCGGGCAGCCCTGGGTCGCTTGTCGCCTCGGGCGTCATCAACCCGGCGTCCGCCACGCGGCAGACCGCCGGCATCGTCGCCCCGGCGCTCGCAGCGGCCATCGCCTACCAGATCACCTACGGCCAGACCGGCACTGCGGCCACGGCCGGACACGCCCGGGTCACGATCCACTACTCGCTGCCGTAAGGCGGCGCGGAGCGAGGGAGAACGTCATGCAGAGGGACCTTCACAGCAACATTCTGGACAAGCCTGCACTCGCGCCGCAGGCAGTCACCGGCACAGTCACCGGGCCGTGGCTGGACACCGCGCAGGCAGGAGGTTTCGAAGGGGCGACGGCCATCATCAATTACGGCGCCGTGACCACCCTCGACGCCACCCACACCCTGACCCCAAAGCTCCAGGAGGCGAACGACCCTGTGGCGCAGGCTGATGCGGCGGATGTGGCGGCTGCCGATTACCTCAATGCGGTCGCGCCGCCCGCAGTCGTCAACTCCGATGTGCACGGCACTACGCAGCGCATCGGCTATCGCGGCTACAAGCGCTTCGTGCGCCTGGTTTTGACTGCCGCTGGTGGCCCGTCCGTCCTCGTCAGTGCGGTCTGGGTTCTCTCCCACCCCAAGTTCGCCCCGACCCCCGGTGCGTAAGGAAGGGCGTTGACGCTTGGCTGAGATCGTGACTATCGGTTCGGTGCCGAAGCCCCAGCCGCTCGGCGGGAGCCGGCGCGTCCGCATCCTGCGCGCCTGTCGCGTCTCGCTCACCGGTCACCAGGAGCAGAAGCTAGTGGAGGGGGCCGAGCTCGACCTGCCACAGTACATCTGGCCCTCGCTTTTCGCGACAGGGGCAGCCGCTCCGATAGAACCGGACGGCACTGGCGAGACGAACGGTAGCAGCGCTGAGACGAACGGCGCTTCTGCCGAAACGGCTGGCAACGAGCCAGAGGTCGCCGCTGGCGCAGAAGGTGAGGTCCAGCCGCTGGAGCCGCCAGAGCCGACGCGCCTTCGCAGAGTCGTCAAGAGGGCGGGGTAGATCGTGAGCGGCCCGTGGACCGCCGGCCAGGTCGTAATTGCGGCCGGTCAGCCATACTCGACGATCATCGACACCAACGGCTACCACTTCCTGGGGCTGCGGATGCCGGCGGCGATGGATGGGACGAGCTTCACCGTCTACGCCTTTGGAGCTCCTGGGGCCTCGGCCGATGACTCGAAGGCGCTAGCTGATGCGACCGCAGCGCTCGGCGCGGGTCCTGGCACCTTTCAGGAAGTCTTCGACGCCACCGGTGCCGCAGTGGGGCCGATAGTCTTTGCGGCGGGGACCTGCGTCGGCATCGACAGCAAGATCATGGCCGCGCTCGCTGGGTTCCGCTTCCTCGTCCTCAAGTCCTCCGTCAACGAGACCGCGCAGCGGGTGATCGGCTACTCGCTCAAGGCGTGAGGCCATGCGCGCGTATTTCCTGCACCTGTGGCGCGAACTCGCCGCGTCGGCGAACAACAACCTTGCGGCCTCTGACGGCGGCCTCCTCCAGGCCAGCGACGGCGGTCAACTCGCAGCGGTGACCTAATGCCCGGCCCCTACCTCGGCATCGGCGCAGCCCCCGGCGGCCACTACCCGACGCCGGCTTCCACGTCGAAGCTCTACGTCCAGCCGGTCGGTGGCGGAGACATCGGCTGGAGCACGATCGCCGAGGCGGCGCTACAAGGGCCTGCCGGGCCAACCGGCCCAACGGGTCCGACAGGGGCTACCGGCCCCGCCGGCCCGACCGGACCCACCGGCGCCACAGGGGCGACAGGAGCCACGGGTGCCGCCGGCACCAACGGTTCGACCTGGTACTCGGGCTCGGGTGTCCCTGGGAGCGGCACCGGCGTCAACGGCGACTTCTACTTGCGGACGGCGACCGGCGATGTGTACCAGAAGGCGGCCGGGGCGTGGGGCTCGCCGATCGAGAACCTGACGGGGCCGACAGGGGCAACGGGTGCGACAGGAGCGACCGGCGCTGCGGGCGCGACAGGTCCGCAGGGTCCCACCGGACCGACTGGACCGCAGGGGCCGTCTGGGCTTGGTAACCCGCTCGCCGCGGGTTCCCTCGGTGCAGCTGCACTGCAGCTCGTGACGCCCGGAGACGGCCTCTGGCAGGAACTAGCTCATACCGTTGATATCCAGGCTAACAGCCTGCGCGTGGCCCGCTTTGAATCGCTGGCCTCGGCGACTGACTACTGGGACTTCGTGAACACCCTGGGCGGGTCCGGCGATCAGTTGACCGTCAAGCCTGGCGGCTCGAGCCCTAACGTTGGCTTCCGGATCGCTGCCAAAGGCCAAGGCGGCGGCAACAAGATCGTCCAGTTCGATGACGGGGTAGTCGGCTGGCACATCGCGAGTCACAACGCGAGCAACGCCGGCGCCTTGGAATCTGATGACGTTGGCACTGGCGGCCCTTCGATCCAGGACAAGGTGTCCTCGGCGACGGTCCCCATCTACGCTTTCCTGGGCGACGAAACGTCCGGCCTCGGTCGCGCTGCGGCCGGCGCACCGGCTCTTATTGCCGCTGGCACTGAAGTCCTGCGCATCACCGCTGGGGGACCGCGGTTTCAGGTTGGCAACACGACCGGCGCTGGCTCGGCGCTCCTCGGCGCCAATTCGCCAGCCTCAACGCTCACGGCGCCGAAAACCTGGATCTCTGTCGTACTTGCGGACGGCACCACCGCATTCATCCCAGCCTGGCAATGAACATCCCAGCCTGGCAATGAAAAGGAGAAGAAACTCATGGCCGCAACCGTAACCGTCCAGCCCGATGGAATCATGGTCGTCGAGAACTCCGGCCTCGACGGCAACGGCAACCCGCTGCCGGTCCAGCGCTTCGAGATCGCAGCGGATGGAACGATCACCTACCGCATTGAGGCATCGGGCGGTTGGGGCGACTACATGACCAGCCGCGCCGGCTCGAACGGTTGGGAGTACGCGAGCCACGGCTCGCTGCCGGACGGCATGAAGATCCCGCTCGACGCCAACGGTCACCTGCTCCTGACCGAGGACTGAAGCCAGCGATGCCGTTCATCCTCCACGACGGCCCAGCCTGGGTGATCCGCGAAGCTCTCGCGACGCACCCCGCCGTGCGCGCGCTTCAGATCCTGGACGGGCTCCAGCCGGTGCAGGTGAGCGCGGGGGCCGCGGCCGCCGCTGAAGCGCTTGCCGAGCAGCCGCCGGCCGCACCCGCAGAGCCTGGGCCGGCTGCCGCTGAGCCTCCCGTCGTGCCACCTCCGGCCGCCGGCAGAAAGCGCCATGCGTGATCGACGTCCCGACCCTGCAAGCGTGGCTCGGCATCCCGTCCACCCAGGACGCGGCGCTGCTCGCCACGCTCGAAGCGCAGGTCGTCTCGCTGGTCGAGGCGAACACCGACCGCTACTTCGGGCCGGTGGCGCCGCAGGTCGAGGCGATCTCGGGGTCTGGCCGGCAGGAGGTGTTCTTGCGCGAGGCGCCGTCGCCACTCGGGGCACCGATCGCGGTCACGGCCGGCGCCGGCGTCGGCTCGACCTCGATCACGCTCGCCTCGGCGCCGACGGGCTTGCAGCCCAACGCGCCGCTGTTGCTCACCGGCTCTTCCACCGCATCGGAGATCGTCAGGACAGCCGCCGGCTACGTCGCAGGAGCGAACCCGGTTCTGCTCGCCGCGCCGGGGATCGTGAACCCTGGTCAGACCACGGCAGCTTTCCCGCCGCTGGTCGCCGCCTGGCGCCAGAGCATGCAGCAGGCGGCGGTCCTCTTCGTGCCGCCCTCCTCCTACGGCGTCCCGGCGATCGCTGGCGACTACGAGGTCTGGGGCCGGAAGCTCCTGCTGGCGAGCTCGCCGCCGGTTCTCTCGGCGAACGTCTACGGCAACCTGCGCGGGGACCAGCCGTTTACCGGGGGCGGCTGGCCGCGTGGTGTCAAGAACCTGGTCTTCAGCTACCCGACCGGCTACGCCGCCGGCTCCGAGCCGCCGGAGATCCGCCTGGCGGTGACCTCGCTCGTCGGCATCTTCTACTCCCGCCGCGGGAGCGCTGGGCTCCTGTCGCGCGAGTCGGACGGCAACGTCTCGCGGGCTTACCTCTCGCCGGCGATGGCCAAGTTCCTCGATCAGTTCCCAGAGATCAAGCTGGCGCTCGACGCTTGGCGCCGGCGTCCGATGGGCGGGAGACTTTGAGGTGAGCAGCTTCGCCCTGCGCGCCGTGGACACCGCCGGCAGGATGGCCGAGCACTTCGGCGCGCCGCTCGTGCTGCGCAAGGTCACGGCCGCAGGCTACAACGACGCCACCCGCCGCAACGCGAGCACGACGACCGACTACCCGCTCGGCTACGGTCGCTTGCAGAACCAGGTGCTGACGGACGCGGCCGGCAACTTGGTGCAGACCGACAAGAAGGAGATCGTCATCCCGGCGGACCAGCTCCCTGCGGGCATCGCCCCGACGAAGGATGACCTCTTGGTGCTCGGCGGTCAGCAGTACGTGATCCTCGACCTCAAGCCCGAAGGTGCTGGGATCACGTACGAATTCAAGGCGACGGTGCTGGCCTGATGGGCACGATCACGATCCAGCCGTCCGAGCTCGCCGGAATGGCGGGGAGAATCGTCGGCGACGCGCGCGGTATGGCTGAGGGTCGGGTGCGCAAACTGATGACCAACGTCGGTCTGCGCTTCGAGCACGACGCGCCGTTCCGCACTGGCCGAGCCCGTGGGTCGGTCCAACCGTGGGTCGGCAGCTACGAGGGTATGGAGCCGCCACCGCCGAAACAGACCTTCTATCCACTTGCGGGGGCGCCCGAGTACGACGCCGCCTATGCGGACTGGAAGTTGGGCGTGCCGGCGGGGTGCGTGATGAGCGTGAAATACGCTCGCCGCTTGGCTGCGGGCTGGTCGGCGCAGCAGCCAGCCGGTTGGATCCCCGCGCTTCTCTCTGACGAAATTTCCAAGGCGCGGGGGGCGAACTCGTGACGGTTGAGTGGCATACCCTGCGTGCGCCGTTTGGCATGCTGATGACGATGAAGCTGTGGCGCCGCTGGCGACGCGAGTTTCGACCGCGGCAGCGGCCGTCGCGCAGCTCTCGTTGGGCTGGGCGTGTCGTCAAGGTGCGAGGGCGCGTCTGATGGCCGACTCCCTCACGACCTGCGAGGCGAACCTGGTCAACCGCCTGAAGGCGTTCGCTGCGGCACAGACCTCCGGCCCGCTCGCGCCGCCGCTCCCGCTTTTTGAGGACGTGAACGTGGCCTCGCCGGGGGACCCGCCGACTCCTGGCTACATCCAGTGCTGGCCGTTCGAGGACCTCGGGGAGCGGAAGGAGGCGTCGGGCGGTAGCACTCAGTACTACGCCTCCACCTGGCACTGGGCCGCCACGGTCTGCACCCCCAGAAACGCCGGCAGCGGCTTGGCGACCGATTGGGTCGAGGCTATCCGAGGCGAGTACCGCGGCTTGCAGTTGGGCGACCTGACCGTCACGGCGGTTGACATCGTGCCGGTAAAGATCGCGCCGACTGACCCCTACTACCAGGTGCAGGTGATCGTTCGCGGCGATAAGTACAGCGACCAGGCGGCAGTCGCCTGAGAAACCTGAAAGGACCACCATGGCCAGCAAGATCGAGATCGTCCACTCCGTCACCAGAGACCAGAAGAACGGCGCACCCATCGTCGAGACGATCGTGCGCGACCCGGAGAGCAAGGAGCCGGTCGGCCAGGTCACCCACATGAAGGTGATCGGCGGCCCGATCGACGGGTTCTCCGCAGTCGTCGAGTGGGGACCGCCACCGCCCAAGGCGCCCCCGGCACAGGAAGGCACGGGCGGTGACCAGGGCGCGACGACCACCAAGGACGCCGGCGCGAAGGGCGTGCAGACCGGTGCGGCCACGCCGCTCGCCGGCAAGTAGCTGCACCCGGAGGTCGATAGAGGACGGTGCGCTCAAGTCATCAGATCACTTTTCCGAGAGAGAGGTAAGCCATGGCCGGCAACGCTTCAGCGATCCAAGTCCGCCGCATCCGGGAGGTGACGCAGGGCGTCCTCCCCGGCGGGGCGATGCAGATCGTCCCCTTCGAGACCTTCCAGCTCTCCGGCGCGCTGACCCGCGAGCAGCCCGGCAACGTCACCGCGGACCGCTCGGTCACCGACAACCCGGCGTCCGACATCAAGGTGACCGGCACCGCGAAGAGCGACTTTCTCTTCGGCGACTACGACGGCCTGATCGAGGAGTTGATGTGCGGAACGATCGGCACGCCGTTCAGCCTGACCGCCTCGACCATCGCCGCAGTCGTCGCGGGACCGAGCAACAAGCTGACCGGGCCGGCGTCCAGTTGGGTCGGCCTCGGCGACGGCGACGTGGTGCTCGTGACTGGGTTCGTGACCAACGGCGGCCTCTGGATCGCGCGCGTCAGCGGCGCTCCCACCTCGACCGATCTCAACCTCGATGCGTCGTTCAAACCCCTCGCCGCCGAAGCCGCCGGCCCGTCGGTCACCGTCGAGCACCTCGGCCGCTGGCGCACCGGCACCACGATCCTGACCGCCGCCTACGAGTCGTGGAACACCGGCACCTCGGTCGGCAACCAGATGGGCGGCGTCGGCGTCGGGCAACTCGTCCTCGGTGTGCCACAACCCAACAAGTGCACGATGCAGTGGCAGTGCGTCGGCCTCACCGAGACCGAGATCGCCGCGCAGCTGGCGAACACCTCGACGCAGCCGACCGGCAATCCGTTGATCAACAGCAACACCAATTTCGGGGACAAGACAGCCATCGGCTCCGGCATGGGCTTCCGCTATGGCAACTCCGGCATCGCGGTGCCGACGCTGCCGCTCCTGATGCCGACGCTGCGCATCAAGAAGTGGGACCTGACGATCGCCTCGCCTATCCTTGCCGAGGGCGGCGCCGGCGTTCTCGGTCCGATCGACCTCTCCTCCGACAAGCGGTTCGACATCAAGCTCGCCTTACAGGTCTTCCGCAACAGCGCTGCGGCGGAGACCGTGTACCTCGACGCGCAGAACCCCGCCTCCGTCGTGCAGATGGGAATCGGATTCCGTGACGCCAAGGGGCACCGGCAGTACATCTGGCTGCCGGCGCTACAGCCGCTCAGCGCGAAGACCTCCGGGCTCGCGCAGTCCGGGCGCGAGATGATCGATGTCGAGTACTGGGCCAAGAGCGACGGCGGAGCGGTCGGAATGATCCAATGGTCGAAGTGTTGACCTGATCCCTCCCGCCCCGCCGGCGAGGCGGCGGTCTCTGGCGTGGCTGGCGCCCGGGACCGTTCGCCGGCGGGGTCTTTTCGATCCAGCCACCTAACAGGAGGACCAGCCAGATGGACCCGCTCACCACCTCGCCAGCAGCAATCCCCGAAGCTCAGCCTGCGCCGCCGACCATCTCCGGCGCGAACGGCAAGGCAGCCGAGCCGATCTCGAACGCCACTGTCGAGGCGGCGCTCCTCCGTGCCAATGCACCTCCCGCTGACGGCGTGCTCGACATCGCGGGCATGGTCGCATCCTACCGTGACGGCGAGTGGTACGACCTGTCGATCGGGGGCCGATTCCGCATCCGCCGGGCCTCGACCTCAGCGTTTCTTTACGGGGTCGATCTCGAGGCCGCGTATCGGGCCTCACACAACATGGCGCCGACTGATCCCATCCCGACCGACGATCGCTTCGCTATCAACATCAAGATCGCGCGAGACCGCCGCATCACCGACTTCGACCACTTCCGGCAGGGCGACAAAACGCTACCGAATCGCACTCCAGACGGGCGGTTCCACTACGAAAACCTGGATCTCCTCCTCTCCCTGACGCCGGTGCAGGGCGCGCTCATGGTGGTCATCAGGAAGATCGCCGAAGAGGAAGCGGTAGCGCAGGCGGCCGAAGCGGGAAACTCACCGACGCCCTCACCGATGAACTGAGGTGGGGGCCGATACGCGAGAACCTAGACGGCTGGGCCGCGGAGGACCGGGAGGTCTACGACGCCCTCCGCGCGGATGCCCTTGCGCTGCCGGCTGGCCCGGACCGCGATCGCGCCGTCGGCGAGGCGGAGGAGTGGCTAAAGGCTCGGCAGCGCGACTCGCCGCTGCCGGTCGTGCGCCAGACAGCGCCCTATCTCATCCGGATGCGCCAGGCGTTCGCGGCGCTCAATGGCTGCCGGACGGTGGCTCTCGGCTTCGGTGCGGCGCTGACCGGAGAGATCTGGTACCCGTCGCTGTCGCAGTGGCTCCGCGACCAGGGCTACCAGCCGGGAACCGAGGAGTGGGCACGCGCCGAGGCGCTCATCCAAGCGCTCGACCGCGCCTACGTGGCGCACGCCAACCGGCCGACCGAGGAAGCACCGAAGAAGCCGCCGGGAGAGGGGCAGGGCTGACGGTCTCATCCCCGGGCGGCCACCGGTGCCTCTGCGGGGTAGATCGTGGCGCCTGGGGCACCTGGCGCGTCTTCGACTAGTGGGGTGGCGCGTGGCCGACGAGTTTGTCGTTCCGGTAACTTTCGACACCAGCGACGGCGAGACCGCCTTCGGCCGCGTCGGCTCGGCCGCTGAGGGCATGGGCCAGAGCGTCGCCGACGCTTCCGCCAAGGGGCAGGCCGGGCTCAAGGATGTAGGCGACAGCGCCAGCGACGCAGCAGAGAAGGTCTCGCAGGTCGATGAGGTCGCCAAGAAGCTGCTCGAGACGCTCGGCGCCTTCGCCGCGCTTGACTTCCTGAAGGACTCCGTCTCCAAGGCCGAGGACTACCATGCCACCCTCCGCCAGATCACCGCCTCGATCACCGCGACCGGTGGCGCCGCGCACGTCTCTGCCAGTCAGATGCAGGAGATCTCCGAGCAGATCGAGGCGACCAGCAACTTCTCGCACGAGGCTGCGCTCCAAGCCGAGAACCTCCTTACCAACTTCCGGGCCATCAAGGGCGACGAGGCCTTCGCCCGAGTGACGGCGGATGTGGCCGACCTCGCGGCCAAGATGGGCCGCGACCTGCCGCAGGCGGCTATCCAGCTCGGTCGCGTGATCGAGACCGGCGTTGTCACGCAGTTGCAGCGGATCGGCGTCGTCTTCTCAGACCAGGAGAAGGCGTCGATCAAGTCCATGCACGCCATGGGCGACGAAGCCGGGGTGCTCCAGGTCGTGCTCCACGGCGTCGAGGCCGTCTTGCAGGGGCAGGCAGCGGCGCAACGCGGGACCGGCGAGTCCGTGCAGGCGCTGCGCAACGACACCGACGCCTTCATGGAGGTACTCGGTGGGGCGATGATTCCGGCCGTCCGGGAGGTGGCCGGGGATCTGGCTAGCTGGTTGACGGCGAATCACGACCTAGCGGCGGCTCTCGGGGGCGAGGTTGGCGAGGCGCTCAAGGTTTTCGGTGGCCTAGTCGTAGATCTCGGCAAGAACTTTTGGATCGTTGAGGCAGCGGTCGCCGCTCTTGCCGGCATCAAAGTAGCCGAGATCTTGATCGGCATGGCCGCAGCGGTGCGCGCGGTCGCAGTCGCAGATGAAGAGTTCCTTGCGTTTAACATGGCAAATGTCTTCAGCGCGATCGCTGTCGCCGCGGCGCTCGCCACTGCTGCGATACATCAGTACACGGTCGAGGTCACCGCCGAGTGGAACGCCGAGCAACGCGCCGTTGATCAAAATGCGAGGGTCGGCGAGTTTCTGATCTCAATCCGTGACCAGACTGCGAAACTGACCGTCGCGCAGTACAACCTCGCGATCTCCTATTTGGAGGCAGCATCCAAAGCGGAGGCATCCGCTGACCGGCAGACCAAGGCCATTCGGCAGCAAATCGAAGAGACGAAGAAGTTGGTCGCCGCAGGCGGAACTTTCTGGCAGAACGTCGCGCGAGTTTTTTATGATGCTCCCTCTACGGACCCGGCGCTCAGGCTCAAGCAATTACAGCAAGCCCTCGCCGACAGTCAAGGAGCGGCTGGCGATAGCGCTAGGCAGATCAAGAATTTGCAGGAACGCATCGATGCGCTAGGACACGCCAGCGAAGACACTGGCGGCAAGATCGGCGCATTGACGAAGCAACAGCAGGCGTTCAACGAGCACGAGCAGCAGGCGGTCGCGCTGATGCGAGAGAAGTTGCTCGCGGCGACGATGGAGGCCAACCAGGCGGTCGACGGTGCGGGTGCGGTGAAGCAGCACGCGGCGATGATCGCGGCTGATACCGAGGTCATGAAGCTCCGCGCTGAAGCCGGGAAGCGCGAGTTGACGGTCAATGAGACCGAGATGCAGCAGCTTCACGACCTCGGCGTCGCTATTGACCAGCAGACAGCCCGCAGGCAACTCAGCCTCCTGATCTTCAAGCAGAGCGAGCAGGATGCCGCCTCGGAGGCTGCGGCGCAGGCCAAGCTCACCGACGCGATCAACCAGACCACTGGCGCCTCCCAGGTCGCGGCGGCCGTCGCCAAGGAGACGCTGGCGCTGGCCGCAGCCGGCATACCGACGTGGAGCATCGTCGGCGAGTCGTTCCTTATCCACGCCAAGAACGAGGCTGAGGCGACCGTTGCTGCGACTGGCCACGCGGTCGCGATCAAGGACGACTATGCGGCTGCGACCGAGATGCGCACGGCGCTCGCAGCGCTCGCCGACGCTGAAACCCGGAGCAACGCCGCCTCAATCGCTGCCGCCCAGCTTACGAAAGCCGAGGCGCAGGCTCACGCCGAGGGCTATATCAACAGCGTCAGGGCGACCGACCAGCAGAAGGCGGAGTATGCGGCCGAGGTGCAGCGGATCGTCGGTGTGCTCCAGGGCATTCAGGCGGTAAAGGATCGGACGATCGCGGAGGAGGACCTGGCCGCCGTGCGCGAGGGTGCGCTACAGACAGCGGCCAGCTCGACGGCGGCGCTCGAAGCCGACCTCGGGCTCTACGTGCAGATCAACCCGGCGGTCGGCGCGCTCGCGCAGCAATACCAGACGCTCTTCACGGCGCAGGGGTACGTCGCCTACCAGGAGCTACTGCTCCAGGAGATCCACAAGCGGTCAATCGACCTCGCCACGCAGGAGGGCCAGGCCAAAGCGCAGCTCCTGGCGGCTGACCTCGCCGGCGTCTCGCGCCAGATCGAGGCGTACAAGCAACTCGACGCCGTCCTGCAGCAGCGAGTCGCCGACGAGAAGGCCGTCGCCGACTCGATCAGCAAGAGTTGGGACACGCTCTTCACCTCGCTCGGCGAGTGGGCCGCCGGCATGGCGGTCACCTGGAAGTCGGTTTGGCAGGGGATGGAGAAGCAGGTCGTCGACTCGATCGCCAACATGGTGGCCCACGCCGCCGAGTCGAATTTCATCCAGTCGCTCTTTGGCCAGGGCGCCACCTTGCAGACGGTGCTCTTCGGCGGCGGTCCCGGCGGCCCAGGTGGCACACAGGCTGCCGCAGGAGCCCTCCAGAGTGCTGGTGCACAGCTCGGCGAGGTCGCCGTGGCTCAGCGGAGCACCGACGCCGCGTTCGGCAGCGCCGTCCAGGAGTTCTCGTCGGCTGTGTCGCGAATGCAGCCGGCGGTGCAGTCCCTCGGTGACCTTGGACCGACGATGGCGGATGCCACGGCGGCGCAGGCTGCCTCGTGGCTCAATTCGGCGCGCGTGCTTGACGCTGCCAGCGTCGGCTCCGCTGTGGCGCTCGGTGACGGCGCCGCCGGCATCTACAACAGTGCGGGTTACCTCCACACGAGAGCCGGCGACGCGATGGCCGGCCTCGTTACCTCGGCGCAGGACCTCCAGTACGCGGCGACGGCGCTCCAGGCAATCCAGACGGCTAGCACGGCCAACAACCTGACGCAGGGCGGCGGCATCTTCTCGTCCTTCGGCGGCGTCCTCGCTGGGCTCGGGCTGTTCGCGGCGGCGGTCGGCCTCATGCAGCAGTACGTCGCGCGCACCGACGCGGCGATGGCAGCGCAGCAGTTCAACACCCAGGGCGACATCGGCATGGTCGGCCCCGATGCCCAGCGATCAAGGTACGAGAGCCCGTACTTGCCCGGGATCGTGAATGCTCAGATCAACGACTTGACCGGCGTTGGCAAACAGTTCACGGACGCGATCAAGGCATTCTTGACGAACCTCGAGTCCGTCACCGGTGGCCTGATAACTCAACTCCCCAACATCTCCGTGCTCCTGGAGGCGAGCGGCAAAAACTACGAGGTCACGGTCGGCGGCGTCCTCGTCGGTTATTTCCAGAACCTGAACGACGCGACGCAGGCGGCGATCATCGCCGGCCTCAAGGCCGCTAACTTCAGCGGCATGGCGCAGGCCGTCCAAGATTATATTTCGCAGGCAGTCAAGGTGCCGGGAGCGGACCCCAACGCGATCCTCGCCAATGTCACGACGCTCGAGGGGATCATCAAAAGCGCCGCCGACGTATTGGCCGGCGCTGGCGCCGGGGTAGCGAACGCGATCCAGGGGATCGTCGACAACGCCGAGCACATGCGGGCGGCGGTCGCGGCGATGCACCTCAGCGGCCAAGACTTGATCACGATGTTGACCGACATCAACCTGACGGAGGTCGCAGGTATCCAGGCCGAGCGTGACAAGCTCACCGGCACCAAGGAGACCAACCAACAGATCCGCCAGGAAGAGGCTGACGCCTTCAACGCAAAGCTCACGGTGGCAAAGGCAGAGATCGCGGTAGAGATCGCTCAGGTGCAAGCGCAGATTCAGGCGAGCAACGGGCTCGTTGCCGCGAGCCAGGGCGCTGGCGCTGCTACCGTCGGGTTTGGGCATTTGCTGGTGGCGTACGGTGGCACGCTGACGCAGGGCAGTAAGGATCTGGCCGCTGCGTATGACTTGCTGTTGCAGGCCCAGGGTCAACTCGACGCAATCAAACCCCTGGACCCGAGCCAGGTCGTCGTTTCCGGGACGACGTTCCAGGACATCATGAACCAAACGGCGCAGGCGATAGCTGGCGCCGGGGCGAGCATCGACTCGTCGATGCAGACCCTGATCGATAATTTCCAGAAACTAGATGACGCGATCACTCAGCTAGGGTTGAGCGGGACTGACCTGATCATAGCGGTGAAGGCGATCGGCGACGCGCTGGTAGAGGGCATCCAGCAGGAGCGTGACACCTTAACTGGGCACAAGGAGACCAACCAACAGATCCGCCAGGAAGAGGCTGACGCCTTCAACGCAAAGCTGGCCCTGGCCAGGGCCGAGATCCAGATGGATATGTACACCCTGGAGGCGCACCGCGAGGCGCTGAACCTGGCAGGGCAAGCCCTGATCGATTTCAACAACGAGATGTTCGCTCTCGGTCAGACTCTCGTACACCTCAACAACATCCCGTTTTTGACCGCTGGCGATATCAAGTTGCCGGGCGGCAGCGCGACCTCCTCTGTCACCTCGCTCGCCTCTGCGGCGCAGACCCTCGCGCAGTCCCTGTTAGCCCTGACGCAGTTCGGCATGTTGCCGTTCGACGCAGCCGTGCTCAAGATCGAAACGGATACGGCGAACCAGGAGAAGGGACTCAAGGCCACCTCGCAAGCGTACAAGGATTTGGAGGCCGCCGAGCAGGCGCAGATCGACCTGCTGAGAAAGCAGACCCAGGCGAGCACGGACGCTGTCGTCACGCCGCTGATCCAGCAAGCGCACGGGCTCTCCACCTTCGCCATCTCGCTCTCTGCTCTGAGAAAGCAGTTTGACGACCTGTACAAGACCGAGCAAGACCTCGGCGCCGGGAGCGCAGAGCTCGGGCGCGTTCGGGCTGCCGAGGCCCAGGCGGAACGGAACCTGATCAATCAGGTTCTGGGTGGTTTGTCACTGCCGCTCGACGCGACAGCCGCTACGGCCAACAAGTACACGCTCGCCATCCAGGCGCTGAACCAGGGGCTCAGAGACGGCGTCATCAGCGTGCAGCAGTTCAACGCCGAGATGGCGCAGATCGGCCAGCAAGGGACGGCCGCCGTCCTCACCATGATCGAGGGGATCTACACCGCCGCTGGCGACAGCAAGCAGGCCGAGGCCGAGAAGGAGAAGCTGCAAGAGATCGACTTCCAGATCCAGCTCGCCAACCTCCAAGAGGAGACCGACCTCCTCTACGCGCAGGGCGTCATCGCGTCGGCGCTGTTCGACCAGGTGGCCGGGCTCGAAGCGTTCTTCGCCAACCCGGCCAACACGCCTGACTGGGCGAAGCTCAACGCCGGCACCACCAGCACCGCGACGGCGAACACCAACCTGGCGACTTCGGC
>Ga0307471_100000087_pt1 | contig 41618 bp, 67 predicted proteins | sample atmos_gasesAM3C__2_FD_204566 | JGI IMG/M metagenome (GOLD analysis project Ga0307471, IMG submission 204566) | Hardwood forest soil microbial communities from Morgan-Monroe State Forest, Indiana, United States - atmos_gasesAM3C_515 | ecosystem: Environmental > Terrestrial > Soil > Temperate... | reverse complement strand
GGACCGTCGGGCGGCGGCGGCGGCGTCGACGGCGGACCATCGGGCGGCGTCGGCGGCGGCGGCGGCGTCGACGGCGGACCATCGGGCGGCGTCGGCGGCGGCGACGTCGACGGCGGACCATCGGTCGGCGTCGGCGGCGGCGTCGGCGGCGGCGGCGGGAGGATTACCACTATCAATCCACTCCTCATACAAATCCATCACGCCTCGGACGGCCTTTTCACACGCTGGAAATCTGGCATGATCGAATCGCGTGATAACGCCGTCCTGAGGGTCGCCTAACAGCCACAGCGCAAACTTAGGCCAGATCATAGACAAGTCAGCTCCCACCTTCGGGGCGGATAGGAACTCGATAGGCCATTTCATCGAATCGCCGTTTTTCATGCCCTCAAAAATCCTATCCTCCAGATGGGCAAGTATCCTTGGAATGCCTAACTCTGTCTCATAGGCCGAATGCTCATATTTTTCCAATGTGCACCCCACCGCGCACCCTTTCCCGTCTTCCCATCCGGTCCCGTGGATCAAACGATCCGCCTTGACATGGTCGCGAAGGCGCGTCAGATACTTTACTTTGATCTTCTTGTCGTTATGAAACGCTAAAAGCTTTTTCATGGGTTTGGCTCCTTTACTCGCCGAAGTAAAACTGTTGCGCGTAGGTCAGAACCTTTTCCAGATCCAACGATGACGCGGGATACTCCGTCCACGGCGTACCCCAGTCTTGATACTCGACGCGAACATTCTTTGGCTGCTTATACTCGTCCAGGTCTCCGCACAAGCGTACCGCCGGCCCGCCCGCGCAAAGAAGGATCTGAAACTCCTCCGCTTCCATCTCGTTATTGCCGGGCTGAACCCATCCGCTCCGAACCTCAACTGACAAAGCGTCCTCTTGAATGGTCTGTATCGCTGCGTCCCTTTCTTCATGGGATTTTTCCGGGTCTTCGTAGGCGTTCACCATATTGACGATGCTTTTCACTTGCGCGATAGCTTGACTCTTGCCGTTGTCGTCCTTCTCCGTCTTCACCTTTTTAGTTTTCATGGTATTCTCCCTTGCGCGGTTTTTAAAACTACTTCATGCCCATCTTTTGCAAAACAAAAACGCCAACACACACTACCGACAGCACAATTGCCGCAATGCCGATTAAGACCATCAATGATCCAACAAAAGCACCGAATCCTTCCGCCGTCGGCATCGCCTGTTTGAAGCCGTCCAGAAAGTCTTGTATGTAGTGGTGAGTCATTTTAGGACCTCCTTCCGTCTTCGGTGAATTCGTATTCATTGGCGCGGATGCTCTCGTCCACTTGCTCGTCGGAGTTTTGGTATTCGATTTCCTCCTCCAGCATGACGCGGTAATCCTCCAAGATGTCATTAAGGAAGTCTTCCGCGACTTCTTCCAGTTCATCGGACACCGCGTCCGTCTCATTCCGATCATCCAAGAGGGCGACAAGCTTTTCCTGTTTTTCCAGGAAGGCTTTTGCCGTCTTGTAGGTCTCACACTTCGCCCCATGATTCGCAAGGATCGCCCGCGCGCATTCCCCCGCGTCCGTGGTGAAGTGCCCACTATTCGCCCGGTGCTGGTCGAGGGAACGAATGGTCAACCCTACGCCCTTCGCATCCTCTTGAACTGTTTCCCATGTCCATGCGCTGTTATCGTAGGCGCACGCCTCCCGATACCAGTCACGAGCCTTCTCCTTCGCCCGGTCGTCCAGCTCGTCGAACTTGTAGAGTTTTACGGTTATCTCTCTCATGTCTGTTCCCTCCCTTGCGCGGTGGTCTTTCTACAAAAATGAAACGTCAGATTCCCGATAAGCATATATCCATTGAATCGCCCGCCGTGGGCAACGCTCCGCTTCCATGAGCATCCTGATAGCCGTCTCTCTATCTTTCGCTACCACCTTCAAGGTCACAGAGCCTTTGTCATGCTTGACCTTCGCCTTAAACGTATGCATGGCAGACACCTCCCTAAAATAAAACCCCCGACGGTGCGAGAAAGGCACGGGGCCAGTCTTCCGTCGGGGGAAATAATTGCGGCCCCGTCTCTCCTCTCTCGCACCTCCAGAATAGCACACTCATTACTATCCGTCAAGTCCCTATCATGTAAAATGTTTGTAACTGGTCTCAGACGGTGAAAATAGTTCTTGACAGGCGTCAGGTCATCTGATAGAAAATAGTAGTGACTACTCTTTAGTTACTCGTCACCGAGGATCCATTAAACGGCTTCCATACCTCGTTAAAACAACGGAAGGTCGAGTGCCAACAGGATGTCTCTGGAGGACCGTGAAGGGTACGCTGTGACCCTTGTTTATTCAAGCCCGGTAGGTTGTCGCCTCTCTCTAACTGTGGATGCCGTACGAGACCACTGACGAAGGCCAGACGCGAGTGATTCCTCACCGGCAACTGGTACGGTTGAAAGGGATAACCGAATACCCTTTCCATTACCACGGCGAAAGAGAATGCCTCACTCTCTTTTTTTTACTTGACGCTGGAGAAGCTACCAGTTGTCAAAATCACTCTCTGAAGATGTGTGTGCGCGATTTGCGCGAAATGAGCTTCTTGCGGTCGTTTGTCAGCATCTGCGCGGTTTGCTGCCGTTTGCAATGGTCAGGCTGAATTTGTCAGAAGAGAGACTTCTCATGCGGAGCTAGGCGGCCCGTTCTCTTCACCGTCTCCAAGATTTGTTGTCGGGGGTGTTTTGTGGGTGAGCTCGTCCGCGTCCGTTCTCATGAGTATACGATAGATCGGGCAACGGGTTATCTTCAGGATACGGCCTCAAACGGTGTCACGGTTGAGCAGAAGAAGATGCTCATTGAAATGTTGGAAGAGAATCCGCACGGTGTTGGAGTGAAAGAAGCTTGTGCGAAGGTCGGCATCTCGGAATCTTCTTTTTATCGGCATGTTGTCGCAGACCCCGCTTTTCGCGCCGCTTGGGAGAAGCTAAAGGAAATTTATGGATATCGGGTTGAAGCTGTCAATGCCAATTTAGCCCTTGAACCGAAGTATGTTATTGATCGGATGGCGTATCTCAGAGCTTTCCGTCGAGAAAGATACGCTCCGGAGATGAGACAGTCGGTGCCGCAAGCGTCCGATACGCCGTCCGAATGGGAAATGGAGTCAGCCAAGATCATTGATGTTGAGCAGATTCATAGCAAGTCTGACGCTTCTCCTTCGAGCGGAGATAGTTCATGTGAACTATCGAAGGAGAAGGGAGGGGGTGGGGGCGGTGGGGAGGCGGGTCATGTCCAGAAAAAATAACCCCACCCCCCATACGTCACTTTTGAGTATTGGTCCACGACCGACCACGAAAGAAATAAAAGGCCATGTCCACGCCTGGCGAATGGTCCTAGAAGGCTTCAGAATCTGCGGAGAGTGTGGCCAAGGCCAAGTAGACGTGCGGAGATACCCTGGGATGGTTCAGACGATTGCTGAGGCTTCCAGACGCCTTCTGAAGGGCATCCAGTGAAGGGAGTCTCCCGAAAGAAGTCGAAGGAAGTTCCTGTGCGCCACGAGCACGAGTGGGTGGAGCAGGAGGGTGGATGGAGGATCTGTGAGTGTGGTGCGCGGGACGCGGACTGGGTGATGTATCCGCACGCGCTTTACTCTGGGAGAGAGTGGTGACGCCTGGCGGTGTGGAGAAGTTGGTGCGGCTGGTGGACTTTCTGGACTGTTGGGGCTTTTTGTTTATGGTTGGTGTTTTAGCGTGGGTGGCAGTGAAGCTCTGACGTGGTTGAGGTGGGCCTGGAGATCTTTGGAGTCGAGCTTTCGGCGGACGGCGTGCGGGAACTTTTTGAGTTTGACGCCGTGGCGCAGGCGGAGGTAGGTGGCGGTGTAGGATGCTTGGCGACGGCGCATGTTCATGGCGGACATGACTTCATCGAGTGAGCTGGCGGCTTCCCAGACTTCGATGAACCGTTTGAGGCGGGCGGTGGCTTTCTCGCGCCAGGTGAGGACGGAGCGGGCTTTGAGGTCGCGGTTATCGAGGCCGGTGTATTTGTTGAGGGGGCGTTGGCTCATTTGAGTTTCCCGGCGACGGAGTGGGTGGCGTGGATCTGGCCGCACTTATAGCCGACGGTGAAGCAGACGATGCTGAGCATGAGGACAGAGGCGACGAGGCGGGCTTTCTTTTCCATGGGGTCCTCCTGACAGGACTGGGAGAGAGTGTAGGAAACACGGGGGCTGGGGAGCAAGACCTTTGGCGATGACGAAGGGTGACATTGAGCGGATGCAGCACGCCTTGAAATCGCCCTTCGGGTTGAGGCTGGTTGGGAAGGTGTTGGGGTATAAGGACTGGGGCGCCATTCACGACGAGATGGCGGAGCATCTACGTCGGCCGGCGAAGCGGAAGCTGATTCTGGTGCCCCGGAACCATTTGAAGTCGTCGGTGGTGACGAAGGCGTGGACGATCCAGCAGGTGTTACGGAACCCGGACATTCGGATTTTGATCACGAACGCGGTATGGGAAAACAGCCGGAAATATCTGAAGTCGATACAGCACTATCTTGCCCCCGGGCAATGGATGTCGCGTTTCTTCGGCAATTTCCAGAGCTACAACTGGAACCAGGACGAGTGCACGGTGGCCATGAGGAAGAAGATCCTGGATGCGCCGACGTGGGCGACGACGGGGATTGAGAAGGAGCAGACCGGTCAACATTATGACCTTATCGTGGCGGACGACATCGTGGCGCGCGAGAACGTGAGCACGCCGGAACAACGACAGAAAGTCAAACTCTACTACAAGGACTTGCTGGACCTCCTGGAACCAAACGGAACCATCGTGGTGGTAGGAACGCGGTGGCACCAAGACGATCTTTATTCAGACCTTCTTCAAGACCCGAACTTCGATCCTTTTGTGAGGACGGCCTACAAAGATGAGACGCGCCAAGAAGTCATCTTCCCAGAGAAGTTCAGTCTTGAATATCTCGACAGCCTCCGATCTGCGAAAGGCTCTTACGAATTTTCTGCGCAGTACCTCAACAACCCAATCGACGAGTCGGCTGCTGATTTTAAAGCTTCCTGGCTCAAGCACTATGATGCTGCGAAGCTCCCCCCGCTCTCTTTCTATCTCACTGTCGACCCCGCCATCTCACTCTCAAGAGATGCGGATTATTCAGCACTTGTGGTTGCCGGAATGTCTCCGTCGCGGGAAATCTATGTTGTCGACCGCATTCATCGGCGAATGGTCCCCTCAGACCTTGTCAAAGCTGTCTTTGAACTTGTCGAAAAATGGAGACTTACTCGAATCGGTCTTGAAACAGTCTCCTTCCAACTGACCCTGAAGTACGACCTGGAGCGCGAGATGCGCGCGCGCGGAAAGTTTTTCTCCATCGACGAGATGGGCCGTCGTGCCAACCAAGAAAAGAAGGAAGCCCGCATCCGCCGACTTCAGCCGTACTTTGAGCAGGGCCTCGTCTATCTCCGGAACGACATGAAAGACGTGGAGGATGAGCTGCTGAGTTTCCCGCGCGGCAAGCACGACGATCTGATCGACGCCCTGAGCTATCAGCTCGACTATCTGGTCCCCGGAAGCGCCCACGTCCAAGAGCACCAATATAAACCCGGCACCGTCGGCTACGCGATGAAGGAACTGGACAACCGGGTGATGGGCGACGTGTATGAGCGGTACCTGTCGGATTTGAGGCCGTCATGAGCGAGAAAATGAACATATTTGTGGCCGAAAATGTTCTTGGGTGTAAGTGGTGGACAAAAAATCTATACAGAAAATTTCCAGAGAAAAGGTTCTTGGCGAGTCCTGATGTATATTACTCGCCAGACGCTGAATGGAATGGTCATCCAGCAACCGGAACCGAGGATGTCGACACTTCCACTCTTCCGAATTATTTTGAAAGTTCTCGTGACGCGCTGGATATCATTGAAAAGCTTTTGAAGGACGGGTTTCAGATAAAAATGAATGCAGTCAGATCAGCAGAATCCACCAAGGGAGAAGATGTCAACGACTGGAAAGTCGATATTTTAAAGGAATGTGAATGTATTGGCCACTCTTTGGAACAATCTTTTTCAAAAGCAATATGTGTGGCGGCTCTGAGAAGCTTTGACTTGAGGCCCGCCTCATGACCGAGACATGCCGTCGGTGCAAGGGCACGGGTCAGATGCTGGTGGACCATCTGGGCAAGGGCTGGATCTTGATGCCATGCGACCGGTGCCAGAAATGATGATCCATTCGGAAGGCAATTACTGGTTGAGGCTGGACGGCGACCGGGAGAACCTTGACAGCACCTTCGGCGTGCGGCTGGAGTTTTCTGGCGAGGAGATCAAGGCGCTCATGGACCTGGTGAAAGAGCGGGCGGCGGACAGGGTCCGCATGACGAGGAAGCGATGATGCCGGGATGGTGGGCTGGCCCGAGTGTTTTGGTTTTGAGGGACGTCCGGCCGTATGACACGGCCTACGACGTGAAGAAGGGCGACGTTTTGGACCTTGGGTGGTGCGCGAAAAACAGACAGTGGGACGTGCTGCGCGGGCCGTTGACAGCTTTTGTCAACCCCGCCGGCGTTCTGGGACGGCCGGAATTGGACGGCTGAGGTGATCCGGTTTCCTGTCTGGTACGAATGCGACGTGTGCGGCAAGGAAGAGGACGGGGACTACAAGGTGGTGCAATGGTTCGCACCGCCGGAAGCGCCGGAAGGGTGGTTGGTGCATACGTTGACGGACAGACAGGTGATCCGGGCGCGGCTTCTCTGCCCGAAGTGCAGGAAGAAAGCGGGTTTTTGATCAGGATTTGACACTTTTGTTTCATGTGAAACAAAACCGGCCGTCAGGGGCCTGACCCCCTCGCGGCCGGTTCTGTTTCATGGGGGCCAGTGGACCAATCTCGTGGTCACGCGCGGGTCGAACGCCGGGGGACCGTCTCGCCCCCGCGAACACCCCCGGCGTAGATTTATAGGGAAATTAGGGAGTTTATGGCCAAGAAGAAAGAATCAAAACTGGGTTCTGCCGAGTCCCCCCGTGAGGGGAAAGAGGCGGAAGAGGTCAAGGGGTGGCAAGAAGCCATCTCGACGACGAAGAACTGGCGGATGCAGATCGAGCGGGAGCACCGCTGGAAACAGATCGTCGAAGAGTACGGCGGCAAGTTTCCCCAAGGCCAGGACCTGGACATTCCCATGCTGCCGATCAACCTGGTCTTTGCCTATGTGAAGACCGAGATCGCGCGGCTTTATTTCTCTGACCCGTGGGTGACAGTGAACCCCAAACGGATCGAGGACCTGGGCGCCGCGCGGATCGCGGAGCAGCTCATCAACTACACCTGGGCCGAGCTGGACTTAAAGCGCCAGGTCAAGAAAGCTCTTTTGGACGTAATTTTGATCGGCCACGGATGGATCAAGGTCGGGTACACGGCGGAGACCATGGTGGTTGAGCAGCAGCCCAAGGACGTCAAGGAGAAAGGGAAAGAAGGCGAGATCATCACCAGTGAGTTCGTGAAAGACGAGAGCGTGTTCGCCTACCATGTTCCGTGGGAAGACGTTCTCTTTTCCCCCGACTCTCTCAATCCCCCCTACGACAGCCGGTGGATGGCGTTCCGCATCCAGAAGCCGCTGCGCGCGATCCAGGAGTCAGACATTTATGAGAACGCCGACGATCTTCAGCCGGACGATTCCCCCAAAGAAGGAGAAAAGTCTGATAAGGGCAAGGTCCAGAAAGCGACTCTTTGGGAAATTTGGGACATGGACCACAAGACGGTTTGCACGATTTCTCCAGGCTGTGAAAAGTATCTGAAGTCTCCCAAGCCCTGGCCCTACGAGATGGAAGGGTTCCCCGCCGTGATGTTTTCGTTCAACCCTATGCCCGGCAAGCCTTACCCGATCTCCGACATCGCGCCGTGGGAGAACCACGTCATTGAGCTCATGAAGATGATGTCGATCATGACCAACCACTTGAAGCGGTGGAACCGCCAGATTTTTATTTCCGAGGGCGCGGTGACGGACGACGAGCTGAAGAAGTTCACGCGCGGCGTGGACGGCGCGGTGATCCGGGCCACGGCGCAAGACATCGGCAACAAGATCTTTATCCCCCCCTACGCCGCCGTGCAGCAGGATATTTATGGGATCTGGAACCTGATCATGGAGATGTGGAGGAACGTGAGCGGCCAATCCGAGACGGACCGGGGTTCGAGCGCCCGCACGCAGACGCGCACGAAGTTCGAGCTTCAGCTCACGATGCAGGGCGGCCGTGCGCGGTCGGACGAGAAGGTGGACGTGCTGGAGGGCCACATCGGCGAAGTCGCGCGGAAACTTCTGTCGCTCATGAAACAGTATTTCACGCTCCCCAAGATCGTCCGGATCGTGGGCGAGAAAACGGTGAACGACGCTCTCATGAAAGCCATGCAGAACCGGCCGTCTGCCGGGAATCCCGGCGCCGTGACGGATCCCGGGATTCCCGGCGTCAACCCGGCCATGATGTCCGTCACCAACATAGACTTGCCGGAAGATCCGGACGTGGACGTGGTGGCCGGAAGCACGCTCCCCATGAACAAGGAGAACAAGCTCAAGATCATGACGGAGATGCTTCAGGCGCTCCCGATGCTGGGAATTCAGCCGGGGAGCGAGGCGTCTCTCCTTCTGGGCGAAGAGATTCTGCGCGAGGTCGGGGTCAAAGCCATTGAACCCATCATCGACGTGGCCCGTCGAGAAATCGGCCAGATGAAACAGATGCAAGCGCAGCAACAGCAGATGGCCATGGCGCAAGCCCAAGCCCAACACCAGCAATCCTCCGGCCAGGGTCAGGTGCAGGCGCAGTCCGCCGCCATCCAGCTTCAGACCGAGCAGGTCCGCGCACAGGCCGAGAAAGAGCAGGCGAAGGCGAGCATCATTCAAGCGGAACTCAAGATCAAGGAGGCGCTGGTCAAAGCCCACCTGGACCGGCAGAAACATAATTTGGATATGCAGAAAATGCTTCTTCCTGAACCTCCCACCAACGGGCCTCGCCCTGCGGAGAGGCCCGTATGATTTGCGACGGATGCGGCAACCAGAAAGCGTGGAGACAGACCATCAGGTGGGACGACACCACCCATGAAAAATTTGAAACTTGTGACAGATGTGGGGACTGTAGTGGCGGCGGTGTGCCGGACGTCTATTTTCGGAGTCCAGAATGGGTGGAGCACCTGGCCGACGAAAACGATCCCAAGACGTGGGACAAGGGGACGTTCGTCACGAGCAAGCGCCAGAAAGCCGAAGTGATGAAGCGGCTCAATTTGCGGGAATCCGGTGATCGTATCCACGGCGCCCGACTGGAAACCAAAAGGAGGATCTACCTCACATGAAACGTCTGATCAAAGCGGCCAGCAAGAAAGGGAACGGCGCTCTCAGCTACGCCCTCAAAGGGCAGATGTATACCCATACCGTGAACCACGGCGGCAACATCAAGCGCAAGTACGGCACGGGCATGTCCACCGGCGGGCGGCGCGGCCGTTAAACAGATTCTCAAGGGGGTGTGATCCATGGAAACCGGAACGATTGATGCGCCGGCTGCGGCCGGCTCATCGCCAGCGCCTGCCGCCGCTCAGCCGGACTTGCCGGGCGTAGGCTCAGGCGGATCTGCGCCGGAGCCTACGCCGGCGCCAGCGGCTGCGCCGGACCCGTTCGAGGTAGATGAGGCCTCGCTGGCCGCGCTTTCTCCCGAGAGCCGGACAGCGGTCGAGCCCATGCTGAAGGCCTGGAAAGAGAAAGCTTCTTCCACGCTTCAGAAAGAGACGGCTACCAAAGCGGAGTTGGAGAAACAGGCCAAGGTGCTGGAGAACCTGACCAAGAATCCCCAGTTCCAGCAATGGTACCGAAGCCTAACGTCTCCTCAGCCGCAGTCTCAGCCGGCGGCGCCTGAGCCGAAAGGCCCGGCGCATGTTTCGCCCGAAGAATGGGTGGCCGCCGCGAACGATCCGGTCAAGTTCTCCGAGCTTCAGAAGCGTCAGGCGCAGGCAGTCCTGGAAGAGAAGCTGGGCAAGGAGATGGAAGAGCTTCGGAAGTTCCGTTACGAGACGCAGCTCGAAAACCAGTTCCGGACGGCGAAGGAGAAGTACAAGGACCTGAACGACAAAGAGTATGACAACCCCGACGTTCATCTTTTGGAACCGCTCGTGTGGTACTGGGCGGACTTTAAGGGGAAAGAGGGCGGCACCGTCGAGCAGGCGTTCGGGCACTTGAAGAAGATCGAGACCTACTTCGAGAAAAAGTTTCAGGCCAAGTACAACCAGATGGTGCAGCAGAAAAAAGCCGGCAGCACGGAACCACCGGCGCCGTCTGCGGCCGGCAGTCCTGATACGGTTTATGCGAAGGGCAAAGACGCCGTCCTTCGAGAAACGATCCGCGCCGCTCTGTCCGGCAGGAACGTCGACGTGGTCAGCAGGAAGTAGAAGCACAAATCAACGGGGGCGTTAAAGGAGGAGTTCAATGGCCGTTGCAGATACGCTGTTTACGTACGGTCCCGCCAACGTTACGTCCCTGTTGGCGACGACGCTCAGCAAATACAGGAAGAATCTTGCGGACAACATTTTCACGCAGGTTCCTCTCCTGGCGTTCCTGTTGGACAAGAACCGCGTCACCGAATCCGGCGGCGCGACCATCGTTCGGCCCGTGATGTTCTCCAAGAACACCACGGCTCAGAGCTACGACAAGGACGATGTCTTGGACACCACGATTCAAGACCCATACACCGCCGCCCAGTACCAGTGGCGCCTGTATGCGGACTCCATCGTTGTGACCGGCAAGTTCGCCGACATCCAGAACCAGGGCGAGAGCCAGGTCATCGACTATGTCAAGTCCTTGATCGATCACGCCGAGCTGTCCTTGAAAGACCGGTTGGATCAGGATCTCTTCAAGGCCAGCCAGGTCGGCACCGCGATCACGCCTCTTCTGGCGATTGTCGCCAGCTCGGGCACGGTCGGCGACATCAACGGCGGCACGAACACCTGGTGGCAGTCGACGGTGCAGGCTAGCGGCTCTTTCGCCGCGCGCGGCCTCTCCGACATGCGCACCGTCTACAACACCCTGGTGATGAAGAACCCGGTGGGTCCCATCGACTTCATCATCTCGGACGCCGCCTCCTACAACGCATACGAAGCGACCTTGATCCCGTCTCTCCGCTTTACGGACACCAAGACCGGAGACCTGGGCTTCGAGAACTTCAAGTACAAAAACGCGACGTGGACGTTCGACTTGAATGCGGTGGCCGGAGACATCTTCATGCTCCACTCCAAGAGCCTTGAGCTGGTCCAGCACACGAAGAGGCAGTTCATCCTCTCCGAGTGGACCAAGCCCTTGGCGCAGGACGTGAAAGGCGCCCAGATCTATTGGGCCGGCGAACTGACGACCGACAACCGGCGCAAGCACGGATTGCTCACGTCGGTGACGGCGTAAGGAGGACGGGATGGCCTTTTCTGCGACTGTTCGTGGAACCACCCGAATGGGTGGAAGTGCGGGGATGAGCATGACGTTTGGGGACTGGTCCGGCAGCGCGGGGGACGCGGCCGGCACCATCAGCGTGTCCGGCGGAAAAGTCTGGGGAGCCCTGTTCTGGAAACAGGACGGCGACAACACGAGCCAGATTTTTCCTCGTGTGGACTCTTCCACGTCCGGCGCTGTCACGACGTTGACTGTTCAGAACCAGGACAACGTGGTGAACGGCACGTTCATCATTCATCACGGGGGCGCGTAGATCCACGGCTTGTTTGTGGCGTGAGATAGACGGGGGCGCAAGGAGAAACAAAGATGCTCTGGAAAAGTGCAGCGCAAGGCGATGAGCGGGCGTTCATGACGATCAAGTGTGTGGAGGCGTCCAGCCTCACCACGGGGTACTTGGCGGCGATTCGGGTGGGCACGAGCGCGTCTTTCGACGGGACGCAGGCTGTTATGGCGAAGTCCGGCAACGGTGCGGACCTTCCCGCCTTTATCGGCGTGTCTGTCAAAGACATCGCGTCCAACGCCTATGGTCTCGTTCAGACCTACGGGCCGGTGGCCAGCGTGTGGATCTCGAACCAGGGATCCTCGATCACGATCAACGTGGGCGACCCCTTGGTTCCGGGCGCCGCTCCCGGCGGGGCCACCTCGTTGGCCCCCACGTACGCGGCCAGCGGATTCAAATACATCCTGGCCTCCAACGTCCCGACGGGCTCGTGCATCTCGGCGACCGCCTGGATCAGCGGCTGGATCAGAGGGGTGCTCTAGACGATGGAATGGCTCGACGCTTTCCTCAACAAGTTCGCCGGCACGGCGAGTCCCAACATGCCGAGCCGGCTGTTCCAGTGCACGAAGTGCGGGAAGATTCGGTCCAGCGTGGATCTGGAGACGGGGAAGTGCGTCGGGCACAAGTTCCATTTGGCTGATGAGACCTTGTGGAACGTGTTCCGTTGGCTGGTGAGGCTATGAGCGATCATCCGGTCGTGGTGAAACGAGTGGCGGTGGGAATCCCTCTAAAGGGACACACCCCGCCCGAGTCTTACCACGACCGGATGATCATGGCCTTCACCATGGGGTGCATCGAGACGGCCCAGAAAAATGAAGGAACGTCCCCTCGGTACGAGTTCTTTTGGTTTAACGTCGGGGAGATCCATGTGGCGTTCGCCCGGGAACAGTTGGCGGCCCTGGCGCGGCAGTACAAGTGTGATTACCTGTTCATGATCGACGACGACATGCTAGCCCCGCCGGACCTGTTCTATCGGCTGGCCAAGCATGACGTGGACGTGGTCGCGGCCCTGGCCTTCACCCGGAACCCGCCGCACCGGCCCGTGATCTACGCCACGCGAGAAGGATACGACAAGGTGTCTGGGAAAGACTATTTTCAGAACGAGACCGTGTACAACTACCCGCGCAACAGCCTGGTGGAATGCGATGCGGTGGGGTTTGGCGCCGTGCTCATTAAGACGGCAGTCTTTGACAAGCTGGAAGCGCCCATCTTCTTTGGGGAGCACGGCACGGGAGAGGACGTTCTGTTCTGCATCCGGGCCAAGAAAGCCGGCGCGCGGATTTTCATGGACACCTCCGTCAAGCTGGGACACTTGACCCACCACGGGATCGTGACCGAGGAATACTCCGACGCCTACAACAAGATGACCCCTGAAGAAAAGGACCGGCTCTACGGGCAATACCACAAATATCCGACGATGGATTTGGCGCGATGATCGAGACGATGGCTGATAGGCCCATGAAGACTTCGATGGGCGGAAAGACGAAGACGGTGGCGGTTGTGATCGCCACCGTCGGAGAACGGTACTCTCTCTCCTGCTTCGACAGTTTCAAGGAACGGTCCGGCGCCGATGACAAGATCATCGCCTGGTACAACTGCATCAACGGGTTCGACCCGGACTATTTCGCTGAACTCAGGAAACGGACGGACGATGTGGTCGTCTGCACGAAGAACAAGGGGGTCCTGGAGGCGTTCGGATTTTCCCTCTTATACCTGGACTTCGACTACATCGTTTTGTCGGCCTGCGACGTGGTCGTGCGTGAAGGATGGTTGGATCGATATATGCGGGCCTTTGAAATTTATCCGGGCGCCGCCTGCGCCGGACAGTCGTGGGACAACAAGGCCGACTACAAGCTCTGGACGCCGGCTCGGTATTGTCCGGACCGCGTCACCATGTGGAGCCGGGACGCCATCAATCGGCTCGGGTCCATTTCACCATCATTCAGGCTCTTTGGCGATGGGGAGACCGAACTATTTTACCGAGCCGTGCATAGCGGATTTGAAGTGGTGGAAGTCAACGACATCGTGGAGGAGCTGACCATCGTGCATGAAGGGAGCGCCTTGTTGCCGAACAAGCAAGAGTTGGTGGACAGGAACATTGAAAGGCTTTACCGGTGCTCCGATCGCAAGTTCCGGGACTACAACTGGTGGGTGAACAACATATGACATCCACCGTCGACATCATCGTCGTCACATGGAACCTGCCGGAATACCTGAACCCGTGTCTGGCTTCCATCTTGACCCACGCCGTGACGGAGGACCTGTTCCGGATCATTCTGGTGAACAACGGACATCCGGATAGCGTGGCTCAGTGGAAAGGGCATCCTCGCGTGGAGATCGTGCAGACCGGCAAGAACCTGGGCTGGGAAGGCGGTCTCAAGGCCGGGCTGGCCGTTTCCAAGGCTCCCTACCTCGTCTTCATGAACGACGACACCTACATTCCTCTCAGTTCGCCTTTGTGGATAAACGAGCTTCTGACCAATTTTCGGGACCCTCAGTGCGCCGCCGCCGGGCCATCCTCGAACGTGGTCATGGGCGCTCAAAACATTTTTACCCCCACAAAGGAGTCAACCGTCATCGTTCCCTTTCTTGTTGGGTTCTGTTTGATGGTCCGGCGGGAAGACTTGGACGCGGCCGGTGGGGTGGACGACAGCCTGCCTGGTGGGGACGACCTGGACCTTTCGATCCGCCTCCGGAAGTTGGGCAAGTATCTGGTCTGTGATCGGCACGCCTTCGTCTACCATCACGGGTTCAAGTCGGGGACACGTAAGCACGGAGACTACTGGAACAGTGCCGAGATGACCCAGAAAACGAACGACGCCCTCATCCGCAAGCACGGGCTCAAGGCGTTCTGGGAGACCATTACCACGCCGTCCAAGCCTCGGTATGAGCAGATCTATCGCCATGACATCGAAGGAGAACTGGTCCGACGCCTCATTGTGGGAGAAAAGGTGCTGGAGCTTGGCTGCGGCGCCCAGAAAACGGTGGACACGGCCGTCGGCGTGGACTTCATCGAAAAAGGAAAACCTGTGCCCGGCCTGGGTGGCGCTGTGTCCGTGGCTGACATCGTGGCGGACGTGACGGAACGGTTGCCGGTTGAACCCATCTACGACACGGTCATCGCCCGACACATCCTGGAGCACTGCCTGAACCCAGTGAGGACCATCGGTTACTGGAAAGAGGCTCTGAAGCCCGGCGGTCGGCTCATCGTCGCAGTCCCGGACCAGAGCCTTCAGAGCACGATCCCGCTGAACTTTCAGCACGTCCACGCCTACACGAAAGAAAGCGTGAAGGACCTCATGGAATCTCTGGGCTGGGAAACAGTGGGCGTGGAAGACGCCGGCAACGGTATTTCTTTGGTGGGGGTGTTCAAACGTGTCTAAGCCGCGCGTAGCGATTTATTACTGGGTGATTCCTCAGACGGGGTTCCGGAACGATGGTCCTCCTCTTTTTTGGAACTACAACCTTCGGAAGCTCTTGAACGGGGATACGCAGATGGAGGACGGGGAGAGAAACGTCCGGCACTTGTGGCCGGTCGGAGACACGTCGAACTTCGGGAAATACGATCTTCATCTTCTGGTCGACCATGGAGAAGACGCGCTGGGTGTGCCGCTGGACTTCGAGTATCCCCACCCAAACGCCTACGTCGTCTCTGATGCTCATCTGGGGTATGCTCACCGCTTGTCCCAGGCTAAGAAGTTCGACTTCGTCTTCTGCAACCAGAAGAGGGCAATGGACGAGTTTGTCCGGGACGGCGTGGACCCCAAGAAGCTGTTTTGGATGCCCCACGCGGTGGAGCCAGACGTCTATAAGCCGTACCCCATCATCGAGAAATATGACTGGGCGCACATCGGATACCTGAACTGCCCGGAACGGGTGGACATCTTGGACCGGTTCTGCAAGGAAATCCCGAACTGGTATTTGGGGTGGCGGACGCCGGTGGCCAAGGGGTTCAACGAGATGGACGACGCGGCCAAGAAGTTTTGTCAGGCCCGTCTCATCCTCAACTACAACATCAAAGATGACGTCAACATGCGGAACTTTGAGTCCCTGGCCACCGGCAAATGCGTCCTGACGAAGGATATCCCCACGATCCATGACCTCTTCGTCGACGGGAAACACCATCGGACCTACAAGTCGGTGGACGAGGCCGTGGAGATCGCCAAGCACCTCTTGGCTCACGACGAGGAACGGGCGCGGATCGGCCAAGAAGGGCTGAAAGAGATTTTGGCGAAGCACACCTATATGCACCGCGTGCAGGAGCTTTTGGAAAAGACAATCGGATACAAGGGGGTGGAGCATGCTGTTTCGGATCGTTAATCATCACATCAAGAATCAGGAAATGAGGGATAAGCTAATCTGCATTAATTTTTTACCGGAAGAGTTTTACACCCAGGAGATCGAGGGTCACAAGGTGCTTCGCCCTCCGTTTGAGTTTGACAACGAAAAGAATTTGCCGCGCGACATCCGCGCCCAGTTTCCTGAACGGATGACGGTCTATGAAATCGTTCAGCCTCTGAATGAGGCTCAGACCATGGAGCGTTACCGCCACGACCGGCGGTTTATTCCGTCGAGCATCCAGATCGTGAAGATTGACTGCGCGACTGGCCCTGGCGAAGAGAAATGGAAAGAGGTTGAGAAATACATCGAGAAACTCCGGCCGGCCAGCATCAAGTTCATGGAGCCGGCCATCGTGGGCGACCAGCTCAACTGGACGCTGGAAGCAGAGGATGTTCCTGTGATCGATTTGCATCCCGAGGGCAAGCGGGAGGCCGGCGCGCCGACGCCGAAGGCGTCTGATGCTGAAGCGGCTCAAGAAGAGGCCGAGGAGGAACAGCCTGAAACACCAGCGCCGGTGCCCGAAGAAGAACCCGCTGAAAGGCAGAAGGTCAAGATGTTCAACGGTAAACCGATCTGTCCTGACTGCAATAAGGTTTATAAAAACATGAGTTCGCTCAGAAATCATCGGTATTTGTCTCACAAGAAGAAGGTTCAGGAAAAAGCTGAAAATAAGGTTGAGGAAAAAGTAGAGGAGGTTGTCCATGGCTGAGGTGTGCTCTTTTAAAAGAATAACGACATCCGGTATCGTCGGCGATTCCGGAGCCCCGATCGATGTGGCTGGCTATGTCGTGACATCTGGCGGCGGCGGCGCGGCTGCGCCCACGTTCATGAACGGGACATCAGCAAGCGCCCCGGCGGCTTTCACAGCAGCCAACACGGCCACCAGCACGACGACTATTCAGTCTATTCCTCTTCCCGTGCGCCTTCCATTGGGATGCTTCGTGAGCTTTGATGCCAATACGTCGGTGGTGACGGCCTTTTTCATTCAAGCGATCACCTGAATTCGGTTAGGGGGCGGAGGAGCGCGTCATGCAATTCTCCGTGATGCAGACAGAAGTAGCAGACCAAGCCGGCCTGGACCTAACGGACACGACCACGAAGACTCGTGTCCAGCGGTGGCTCAACATCGTTCAGCAAGACATCGTGAGCCGGTGGCCTTGGGAGTTTGCGAGGGGTCGTGAAGTCATCCAAACAGTCATTGATAAATCCGCTGGGACCGTTGCCATCCCGAATGGGGGGACGACAGTCACCGGCACGGGAACGGCTTTTGCGGCCGGCGACGTCGGCAAATTTATTCAGATTAACGGTGCCAACGACTGGTACAAAGTCACGGCGTTCACGTCTTCCACGTCCATTACCATAGAAGCTCCTTACACCCAGACAACCGCCACGGCTGCTGGATATCTGTTGCGCCAGATGTTTTACAGCCTGTCTTCTTCCGCCGACTCGATTCTGGACATTCGGAACTGGAACACGCCGCTCAAAATCTATCAGACGGACCCGCGCCTTCTAGACACCATCGTCCCCAACCCGCAGTCCACGAATTCCCCGTCGGCGTTCATCACCTACGGATACGACTCCAGCGGGAACATCCAGATTTCTCCCTACCCTTTTCCGAACGATGTCCGGAACTTTGAGATCCGCACATGGAAGAGAGCGACGGATATGTCGGCCGACACGGACACGTCCATCATCCCGTCCAAGTGGAGCCACATCATCACGTATGGGGCGAACTCGTTGGCCTTTGCCTATAAGCGGGACGCCAGCATGGCGGGCTACTGGAAAAATCTTTATGAAGAAAAAATCGGCGACATGGTTCTCAAGTGCCGCACCAGCGAAGACGAGATGTTGGTCCTCCAGCCGATTGACTCGCGCGAGCGTCCTTATTTCTTGAGCATGGGGGGAACGTGGCCGGTGGTCAGGTAACGACATACAGAGGGCCGTTTGGGTTCATTCAGGGCTGGAACTCAAAAGCCTCTTCTATTACCTTGCCGCCGAACTCCATGACGGACGCGCAGAACGTCAACATTGTGTATGGGGATCTGGTCAAACGTCAGGGGTCCGCCAAGATAAACTCAGCGGCGATCTCCGGCACGCCCGCCATCCACGGGCTCTTTGACTGGCAGACCAACGCCGGTCAGCGGTCGCTCATCATCACCGCCGGAACCAAAATATTCAAGGCCAACGATCTATCGTCCACGTTCACGGACATCACCGGAAGCGCCACGATCACTTCTGGTCAGAACAACCTGCACACCTTCGCCAGCCTCAACAACATTTTGATCATCTGTGGAGGCACAACCCCTGACACGCCTCTTCAGTGGACTGGATCTGGCAATGTGGCGTCTCTGGCCGGATCTCCCCCCGTTGGAAACATTTGTGCCGTGTGCAACAACTTCGCGTTTATTTCCGGTGTTGCCGCCAATCCGTCCCGCATCTATTGGTCCAACGTGATCGACCCCAACACATGGCCATCGACGAATTATGTGGAGTTTCGTGCGTCCGACGGTGATAAGGTGACGGCTCTGTGCGACGCAGACCAAAGCTTGGTCATTTTTAAGCGACGGTCCATCGGAATTCTCTGGACCATTCCACCCACTTCTGACGCCTCGGTCACGTTGGGGCCTCTCACCCAGGTGATTCCGACGATGGGCTGTCCAGGGCCTCTCTGCGTGGACAAATTGGATGATGGTCGAATCGCTTTTTTGGGAACCAACGCCCATGTTTATATTTTTGATGGGACCGCCCTTCAGGATATTTCAGACCCGGAACCGCCGTTCGGTTCTATTCAGCCAACATTAAACGGTGTGAACGTATCCCACCTTCAGTATGCTGTGCTCAAGTTTTATCCTACTCGTAGAGAAATTTGGTTGTCCGTCGCGGAAGGATCCAGCACAACCAATAACGCCATTTATGTTTACAGTCTGGAATACAACTGCTGGGAGTCAAAGTTTGTCGGCATCGCGGCGAACACCATGGCGCAGAGCATTGATACGCGGGGGTCTCCGTCACACCCCATCATTATGCTGACTGGAAACTACAGCGGCCAAGTTTATGAGCAAGATAATGGAACCACAAATGCGGAAGATGTCAACGGCGTGATCGACGGATACGGAACGGTCAGCGTTCTTATGGGCATCGGAAAACGAGACTACCTTCCCAAGTCGCTTATGGTTCCTTTAGAAGCCAACGGTCTAACAAACCTGGAAGTGAATTATGGGTTTAATGGATATACGGAGGTGTCGAACTCTACGTTGATTTCTCAGGCTGGTACTGGCGGAACGCTCGACTCTTTTGTTTTGGATACGTCCGTCCTGGGCGGGAATCAGACGCTCTATAAGAGTGATGTGGTGTCTGTTGCGGGCAGTGCAGTCACCATGCAGGTCCAGTTCAGAAATCGTCAGGCTGGACAAACCTTCACAGTCCACCCCTTCTTTATTTCGGAAGAGGTGATCACATGACCATCTCAAGACTTGCCACTTTTAAGACAGATGACTCTATAGGTTCAAATGCTTTGAACAAGGAGCTGAACAACATCGTTTACTACATCAACAAGCTCACGGCCGGAAGCATTTCTTCTACCAGTTCTTTTTCATATATCGACCTGGTCCCGCAGTCCACCGCCCCCGCCGTAAAGCAGGGACGCCTTTATTTCAATTCTGTCGACCAGCAGCTTTATATTTGCAAGGACGGGATCACATGGTCAATCGCTGCCTGAAGCCTGTGCTCATCTTGTTTGCTCTTGCGGGCGCCGCGCACGCCGGCAGTTACTGGGACGTCAACTCAACGTCCGGGACAGCGAGAGTTCCTTTCACCTTTACTTCAACGGCGACCATGAACTTGATCGGGATATTAAACACGCTGGGAACAGCGACGGCCAGCATCACTGGATACAATTCAGCCGATTTACGCATGACGGGATCTGGCTGGAGCACGCAAAGCACGGCCGCTGTTACTGTCTGGGCGACACAACATATGGAGGGAGCCGCATCCAGAGCTGACGGCGTTCTAAACCATTCCTGGTTCCTTTTGGACTATCAGAATTCACAAAATGTTGGAGCGCTGGCCGGCGACACCACCAAAGTCCTCCAGTACGATTTTGCGAATCGTGAATTAACGTTGATTGGACAGGACACAGGCTCTAGCGCCATGTTCAATCTGCGTGCCAGGCCTGAAGGTGGGAGCGACTGGATCAGGTACTACAAGAACGACAACGTGGACACGTCGACGGTGGACTATACGCACACCTGGCAAACAGGTGTCAATGGTTGGACCAACACCTATAAGTACACGATTATCCGGGACGTTATTTTTGACTCTCTCGTTATTTCTGAAGATGGAAAGTGGATGGTTGGCCGTCTTCCGACAAATCTTTGGCAGCAAAACGATAAGTCACTATTCACCTCCAGATTTATGGTTAAGGGGTATGTCGACGAAAACCAATTCGTCGTTCAAGGAAGCACCGGGCAGAGTGCGGCGATCTTCCAAATCCAGAAGAACGATGCAACAGTGCTGACATCCATTTCTGCATCCGGAGACCTCAATTTTGAGGGACACACTGTCAGCGGATCAGAAGCGTCGGGAGGTAGTCTATTTCTTCGGTCCACATCGAACGCGACGAAAGGAACAATCGTCCTGGGCTCTGCGGCCACGACAGCCTATGACGAGGTAAATGATCGGATTGGTATTGGAACTGGATCTCCTTCTGAGAAACTGGACGTTCGCGGAACCGGAACAACCTATGCTTTGCGCGTGTCTACAAGCTCTACCGGGTCGCCCGTGGCGCTGGGCGTAACGAACGCTGGGAACGTTAGCATGACTGGCTCGTTGGCCATTACTTCTCTGTCCACGGCAAAAGCTGCGGTCATCGACGCGAATGGATTTCTCAATACCGTGTCTGTTTCCACGACTGAATTGAGTTACGTGGCAGGTGTGACCTCCGCCATCCAGACGCAGCTAAACGGAAAACAAGCGACGATCACCACTCTGCCGATTGCAAACGGAGGGACGAATTCCGGAACGGCATTGTCCGGATCGTCCATCATGGTTTCCAACGGGTCCGCCATCGTTCAAGGATCGGCCGGAACGTCCACACAGGTCCTGCATGGCAACGCATCGGGAACGCCGACATATTCGCAGGTGTCTTTGACGGCCGACGTGACCGGTTCATTACCAGTCGCTAATGGGGGTCTGGCGGCAAACCAATTGACGGCGGCACAAATCGCCTCTGGGTCAAGCATCCTCAACCAGATCGGAGGCACATGGATATCTTCGGTGACTCACAACGCGACAGGAGATTCCACGCTGAATCTGACAGCCAGTTTTTTCAGCGCAGCGCCGTATTGCACGTGCACAGCGGTCAACGACAGCACGCCGAATGGTCGTGTTTGTAAAACACGCAGCACTTCATCCAGCGCCATCCGCGTGGTCACGACCGTGGACAGCACGGATGCCGCAGCGGATGAAAACTATACGATCATGTGCTTTGGCGCCAGATAGCTCAAACAGATAATGCGTAAGGAGATCTTATGGCTACGATTTCGAGGGTAACTACCTGGTCCAGCGGACAAATTTTGAAAGCCGCAGACCTGAACGGCGAGTTCAATAATATAACGAACTATCTAAATAACGCCGATTCAGGCGCGACGACGTGGAACAGAGTTCTTGTCACGAACGCTTCGAGTGTTCCCCTGGTCATCAGCAATTCGAGCGGGTCACAAGATGTTGCTGATTTTCAGGTTAACGGGACCAACAAGGTAACAATTAATGGAACCGGCGTCATCACATCAACCGTAGCTTCTGGTAATTCCTTGGTGATTGATTCGCCGTCTTTGATCGTTGACTCCACGAATCATAGAGTTGGGTGCGGAACGGCGACACCGTCCACGCAACTTCACGTCTCCGGAAGCAGCTACCCTCAGCTAACTGTTGATGACAATACCTCGCGGACGTTTGCCATCGGCGTGTCATCCTCCACTTTCAAAGTCAGGGATGTTACAGGAACCGCAGACCGGCTCTCCATGTCTTCCACGGGGATTCTATCATTCCCAAACCAGTCCGGATGTCGAATTCATCTGAGCGGCAATCAAACCATCAATCAGAACAGCGAGACGGTCATTGCCTTCAATACCGCCGACTTCGACAATCAGAGCGAGTTCGACACCGCCACGAACCACAAGTTCACCGCTCTGCAAGCCGGACTTTATCTTGTGAGCGTTCAAGCGGGATACAGCGCATTCTCAGCAACCGCGACCAATGTTTACGTTTCCATCCGAAAAAATGGTTCTCAGGTGGCCGCAGGCTTTTCAGGATTCGGCGCTGTTGGTACTACCGGCGCTCCGAGCTTTTCTTGCACGAATCTCGTGAGTCTGGCGATTGGAGACACGATAGATGCGACGACATCACAAAACAGTTCTGGGAGCCAAACACTCCTTGCCGGGAGTGGGGTGAACACTTGGATCTCCATTGCGAAGGTGGCCTAATGCAGAAAATCAAACTCACTGAAGAATATCTCAAGGCGGAGATCGCTTCTTGCCAAAAGTCCATCAGCGAGCTTCAGGACAAGATTCAGCAGCATGTGGGTGTGATCTCTCATTGTGAATGGGTGCTCAAAAACATCGAACTTACTGAATCTGGTACTGCCGTGGTAGAGGTGCCGTTGAAAACAGAAGAGCGACAGCCCATCGTCTTGGCGTAGAAAGAATTTTCATAAAGGAGGCCACCGGTCAGGCGGTGGACTAAAACATGTCCTGGCTCAGCAAACTTGCTTCTCCGGTTGACAAGATCATAAACACAGCCACTCTCGGCCTAACAAATTTTGGCGGACAGGGAAATATTCTTTCCCCAAAGAATCTTTATGGCAATAACCCTTCTATGCCTGCTGCGCCGAGTTGGGCCACTGATCAGTCGGCACTTCAAGCAGAGCAACAGAACGAGAACAATCTGACAAATCAGTATATGACAAATAGTCAGAATACGTTCAACACGCAGCAAACAGCTCTTCAAAACGCGCTCAATAATTACCGTCAAACAGCAGAAACGGATCTCACTACTGGCCAAGAGGGTGAGCAGATGCGCCAGTATTACAACAGGCTCGGTCTTCTGAACAGCGGTGCTTTTAACGATGCCTTGGCCAATCGATTTGGAGATATACAGCAGCAGAGCGACCAGGCCATTTTGAACAACGGCGTGAATTTTGAAAACACTCTTCAGGGGATCTTAGGTGAGGGATATAACAATCAAGTCAGTCTTGGGCAGGCGGGCCTTCAAAGACAGTATTCGCTTGAAGATGAGGCCTATCAGGCGGCAGTGAATCAAGTTCTCGCTAAACAGAAAGATCAGTCAGCTACCAAGAATTCTCTTATTCAGGGTGGCGGAGGCCTCCTTGGAGGCATTCTCGGAGGACTTTGTTTCCTTGCCGACACGCCTGTTCTTATGGCTGACGGATCTGAAAAGAGAATTGCTGAGATTTCTCTTGGCGATGAAACGAAAGGCGGCGTCGTCGTCAGTACTCGCCAAGCGGTGTCGAATAATCTCTTTGATTATAAAGGGGTTGGCGTGACAGGCTCTCATGCTGTGCTGGACGACGAGCAATGGAAGAGAGTAAAAGATGCCAATGACGTTTCTCGTCTGGCTGGTGTTTTTAAGATCTATAGCATCGTCACGTCGGGTCATCGTATCTATGTAGGCGATCTCACGTTTGCGGATGAGTTGGAGCATGACCGTTACACGAGTCTTCAAGAAGCAAACGCCCACATGGACGAGTCGATTGAGCTGCTGAATAAAAAGATGGTTGCCGGAGGCATTTAATATGGCCCTTGATCTTCGCGCACGTTTCCGCGCTCCATCAATAGAAGATTACAGTCGTGGTCCTTCGCCGCTGGCTGAAGCTGTCGACACTGGGTCTCAGTTGGCGACTCAGTATCTTCAGAAACAAAAGAAAGCCGACTTCGCCGCGCAGCTCAAAGAGGCGATGGCGAATAATCCGAATCTGAAAGACCTGGCACCGTTGGTGACGGCCGACACGGTGGACCAGATCATCCCTCATGTCGCCGGCGTCATCGCCAAGGCGAATGAGACACAGGCGGGCATGGTGGATACACCGTATGGCCGGATGAGCGCCGCACAGTGGGCGTCGATCCAGGAACGCATGGGCCGTGACCAAGATCGAAAAGAGACGGCAAAAAACTTGGAGGACTTGCGGGCCAATGAGGCGAAAACCCGGCAAATCATGGCTGAGACCGCCGCGCAGCAAAAAGAGAGTGATCGCGCGATGCGCGAATGGCTGGCACGGCAAACTCTCCAAATGCGTGGAGAGGCGATTAAGGCACAGCATCCGTTTCTTAACGCCTTGGGTCTTGGTCCTAAAATTCCGGACCCTTACGATGAATCCAGTTTTCCAGGCAGCGGTGGTCCTGTGGCGCCTGGAACGGTTCTTCCTCCGGCACCTGGGGCTATGAATCGGGGTAAAGGCGCTTTTGCATCAGCAGGCCTTCGACGTGGAGATGTGAAGAAGGGATATCGCTACAAAGGCGGAGATCCGTCGAAGAAAGAGAGTTGGGAGCCGATGCAATGACAGCGCCGTGGGAAGACTATCAGTCTTCGGACTCGAAGCCTCCGTGGGAAGACTATGGACAGGCCCAGCAGCAACCATCTTCTCCGCGAAGATCTGATGTTGATTTACTAAAGAGCCTGGCTATGTCTCAGATGTTGGGACAGCAAGCTAATTTTTCCGGCCAGGACGCAGGTCAAATATTGACTATGCCAAAGCGTGGCCTTGAAGGTATTGCTGTTGGTCTCGAACAGTTTCTCTCCCATCCGACCGATCCAAGCAATGCTCTTCAGAGAGCTTCGGCGGCCACTCAGCCGGACTATATCCCTCAAAAAGGAGAAAAGTTCGGATCTTTCGCTGGTGGAATGATGGACCCGGTCAGCATGGGCCTTGCTGCGGCGGGTGGAACGCCTTTTGAAGCTGCGAGCATGGCCGGGGCTTTGGGTGGGGCTGCAGCGGCTGGCAGCGGCGGATCTATCCTTGACCAGCTATCTTCGAGTGGTCGCGTTGATCCTAAAGCCACTCTTTCTGACACGGCAAAAGCGATGGCGATAGCTGGAATTCTTCAGGCGCCTCAATCCCGGCTGGCCAGAAGGGTTGGCGGCGCTCTTAGCACAGTCCCGCCGGATGAGTATGGACAGATCGTAAAGAATCCAAAAATCATGCTTCCTGAATTTTTAGGCGGCGCTGAAAGCCCAAAGACGGCTGGACAAACTTATCGAGCGGGTGTTGAACGCGCTGGCGTTAATCCGGACGCTCTTGATCTGCCGAAGGAATATCCGAAGTCGGTCCGCATCCGACATGTGATCGAGGTTGAAAACGACCTTGACAGAATGAAGAGTGGTATACGGGTCCCGATGGGCATGGATAAGAAGACCGGTGATATCAAATACGGGACACCGACGGTTTCCACAGAAGATCTCATCAAGGCGAACCGGGAAGCGCGAAAAGTCATCGAAGGAATTCCTGAGCAGGAAACTTCTCTTCGTCGTCAGTGGATCGAGACTAAAAACAAGATCAAGACAGAGATCGCCAACCGCAATGACGGTCTGGCGCAGACGTTTAAAAAGTATGCGATGTCTAAGACCAAGGAAACTCTGAGTTCCGCAGTGCCGAAGAGCGGTTATATGCTGCGGCGCACGATGTTCCATCCTTTGAACCCTGTCAACTTGGCGATTTCCCCCCGCGTCCTTTCGTCCATCATCACAGGGTCCGCTCTTATTCCGACGCCTATTAAAGGGACCATCGCCAACTCTGCCGTCGAGCTTTTGCGCCGCAAGCGTGATCAGCAGGCCGAAGAGGATCAATGAAGATTCTGATTCACTCCGCGACAGGAGATTCCGCCGGTCTGGCGCAGATCTTTCAGAAAGAGGGCCACAAGGTCTCCTGGTTTATCAAGGAGAAGACCTGCCGGGAGCTGATGAAGAATATCGTTCCCCAGGTCTCCAGCATGGTGGAAGGCGTCAAGGAGAAGCCGGACTTCATCCTGTTTGACCGGGAAGGGGACGGCGACCTGGCCGACAGGCTCAAGAAAGCGGGCCTGGCTGTGTGCTGCGCCTGCGGGCTGGCGGACAAGATGGAGCTGGACAGGGCGTTCGGGATCAAGATGATGGAGGACGCGGGGATCAAGATTCCCAAGACCTCGAACTTTAGCAACGTGGAAGAAGCTCGCGCCCACGTCAAGAAGTTTCCCGCCGCCTACGCCATCAAGATGGACGGCAACGTATCGGCCGCGTCCAGCTACGTGGCCAAGGACGAGAAGGACATGCTGGACTACATCGACTATCAGAAGGAAATGAAGCTTATAAAGCCGGGGACGAAATTCGTCCTGCAAGAGGTGGTGAAAGGTGTCGAAATCTCGACGGAAGTCTGGTTCTCGCAAGGCAAACCTGTCCAGCCGTTCAACAGCACTTTCGAGACGAAAAAGTTCATGCCCGGAGATCTTGGTCCTAATACTGGATGCGAAACATCAATTGTATTCCCTTATCGGGGACTCATGCCGAAAATGGTTGAGCGAACAATCGCCAAAGTCTTCCCCATCATGGAAAAAGAAAAGTGGACAGGCCCCCTCGACATCAATTGCATCGTCTCCGACAAAGACCATGAGCCTTACGGCCTGGAATGGACAGTTCGACTTGGGTACTCAGCCATCTACGCCTGGGCAGCCGCCATTGGCGGTGGAATCGCTGACTTTCTCCACGACATCGCCCACGGAAAGATATCCCGTATCCCCGTCAAAAGCTCCTGGGGCGCGGCGCTCAAAATCAGCATCCCGCCGTACCCACTTGAGCTTCCAGATGATCCCGAGACAGAAAAAACAATTTATGAAGCAACGGCGGCGCAGAGAATTAAGGCCCCCGAAGTGGATAGACAGTGGCTTCCTATAGACGCCATGAAAGATGAGAAAGGGCGCCTGGTGACGGCCGGGGTCAACGGAATCGTGGGCGAGTGCTTGGGTCCCGGCAGGACTCTCCAGTCGGCGTGGAAGGCAGCTCAGGACGTGTTTGAGAAGGTGGAAGTGCCCAACAAGATGGGCCGGTTCATCGACGGGGCGGAACGGGCATGGAAGGGCATCAAACAAATGCGGGAATGGGGATATGACCTTCCAAACCCTGGAGGAGACAAATGAACGCCGTGGACCTGCTTCGACAGAACAGGATGGACCCGGGAGACGCGCAAGGGATGCCTGACTACCTCTCACAAATGCAGGGGATCCAAATGGGGCCTCCGCAGCAGGCACAGCAACCTATGCAGGGCCAACAAATGCCGCAGTTGTCTCCTGACCAGCAAATGAACCGGGCGGCCATCCAGGCACTCATGTCGAGCGACTACATGAAAGCCGGCCAATTTTGGCAGACGGCCCTTCAGATCAACCCGCAGAATCCGGAGGCGATGAGAGGGCTGGAGAGAGTGAAGCAGATCATGAGCCAAAACACGAGGTTGGGCAGGTCTACCACGGAGGGGTTTCGATGAGCGATCACGGCAGGCGGTATTTGGATGGAACTGTAGGGATGATTATCAAAGCTCTTCCCGTTTTGATTCTTATAGGAACTTTCCTTGTGGCGTGGGGCAACATCAAAGCCCGCGTGGACTACCACGAGGAAATGCTCCAAGAAATGAGGCAAGACATCAAAGAGATCCTTCATCAATTGAAAGAAGGGTGATACTAATGAGCACTCCAAGTCCGTGGGAATACTTTTCCGTCGAAGAGTTGAGCTGTAAGTGCGGTTGCGGCCAGATGAAGATGAACGCGGATTTCATGGACAAGGCCGTCAAGATAAGAAAGTTCTACAACGTCCCCCTCATCATCAACAGTGCCTACCGGTGCCCGGAATACGACGCCAAGGTGGGAAGCAGTTCAGAGCCTGGTGCAGGCCCGCACACGATGGGCAGGGCTCTGGACATCGGCATCAATGGATCGGATCTCTACGCTTTTCTGGCCTGCCTGTTCAAGCTGGGTCTTACCACAGGGATCGGTCTTGAGCAGAAGCCAGCCACTCCCCCTCTTGACCGGTTTTGTCACATCGACGATTTAAAGCCTGGAGAATTTCCAAAACACTTCAGGCCGAATATTTGGACATACTGAAGGATTTTGTCAAGAAGACGCTGGACGGGGGCGTGAAGATCACGTTCCTGAAAATCAGGTTCGGAGGTGCTGGAATGGGATTCTTCGAGAGTCTGCTGGTCAAGTTCATCGGCAAATATCTGGACGCGGATCTCCAGAAGTGGCACGTATCCAAAGCCAAGGTCATCGCCATCATCGCGGCCATTCTTCCGGCCGTGCCGTCCATCGCCGCGTCGATTGGGTATCCTGTGACGATTCCGCCGGTGGTGTATGAAATCCTAACCGCCCTTGGCCTCTGGGCCGCTGGCCACGACACCAGCGCCACGCCCCAGGCGTAATGTCGGGCCTAGAACAAGAACTAGACTTCCAGATCAGGGCCTACGGACTGCCGGCGGCTGTTCTGGAATACCGGTTTCATCCCGAACGCCGCTGGCGGTTCGATTTCTGTTGGCCTCAACAAAAGGTCGCGCTGGAAGTGGAAGGCGGGATCTGGACCAATGGGGCGCACAACCGGGGACAGCATTTCATCTCAGATTGCGATAAATACAACAACGCCACGCTGGCCGGCTGGAAGGTCTTTCGTGTGACGGGCTCACACATCAAATCAGGCGACGCAGTAGAATTGGTGAAGCGCGCCTTGGCTAATTGATCTTTTCTTTGTCCACGCGTACAACTTTCGTGGACTCGTTGGAAATGGACCGCGCCAAAGTGATGAACATGAGAGGCATGACTTCCACAGGGATGCCAAAAGACTCGACAACGTAGCCATCGACAGAAAGAATGATTTTGAACCATGGCTTTCCGCCGAGGATTTTTTCAGCAGCTTCACCCAATCTGGCCAGCTCCGCCTTTTTGATGTCTTCTTCCGTCGGTGTCATGTTCTCTCCCGTTTTGCGCGTGGTGTCGTATACGCGCCCCACGTTTGGTCTTCCGAGTGGACCAAATTAGCCTTTTTAGGCCGCGACTGCAACGGCCTGTTCGGTCTTGGCCGGGCGCCCGCGTTTGCGAGCTTCTTTCTTCGGCTCTTCGGCTTCGACGGCTTTCTCCGCCTTGGCCTTCCGACGCTTGCGCGTCTTCGCGCCGCTCAGCTTGGCGATGGCCGACTGGATGAGCGCCACGGCGCGCAACTGGACCTTCAGGTCCTTCTTCAACTGCTTGATGCTGTCTTTCATTTGGTCTCCTTTAGTGCTGAATGGCATATTTATCTTTTATGCCTATGATAGCGATCACTATCATCAGTTCGATCAGCGTGAATCCTTTCTTCCTCATTGCCCAGAATCCTTCGGCTGGACCATGATCACCGACTTATCGCCCAAGGACGTCACAGGAAGTTTCCCATCCCATTTTTTGATCCACTCCAGCGCAATGATGTCCTTGGTCACGGTCATTTTCATGAGCCGTTGTTTTTCCGCCTCCGCCTCAGCTTCCAAGATCGTCTGCTTTTTCTTTTCCTCGGCCTGCATCCGCTGATACTGGGCCGTCTTGATTCGCTGTTCTTCGACCTGTTTTTCCTCGACGACCTTGTTGAACTCCGGGTCGAAGGTGATGTCCACCAGGTTGACGGACTCCAGGGTGATATTGTAGCTCGCCAACCTGGCTGTCAGCATGCTCTCTATGTTTGAGCGCAGGGTTTCACGCTTGACGATGATTTCTTCCACCGGGAGCTGCGCGGCGGAAGCCTTCACCGCCTCGTGAACGGCCGGCTCGATGACTTTTGCCGGATAGTCCGGCCCCACCTTCACATACAGCTCGTTGACCTTGTCATAGGCCAGGTGGTAGTTCAGGACCACGTCGACGTCCACCTTCTGAAGGTCCTTCGACGCGGATTCCGACTTGATGTCCACGCGCTGGGTCTTCACGTCGAACTTCTCGACACCCGTCAGAAGAGGCGTCTTGAGGTGCAGCCCCTGTGGCGAGGAAGCCGTGTTCCCAGAGACCCGGCTGAACGTCACGGCGACCTCTCCGGGGTTCACGACATACCAAGAGCCCATGAACAAAATGAGCACAACAACGCCAACCACAATGGCGGCGATCCTCATTAATGCTGTCTTTGCTTCATCATCCATTTGACGCCCCCTTTTCACTTTAAATTACATCGTCCAGAGATATATCATCCCCCCACTGCGCGAGGAAGAACCGGTCTTCCGTCCCATTCAGCCGCCCTAGCAGAAGCGGGTCCTTCATCTTCGTCACCGACGCGATGGTGAAATCGTCGAAGATCTCCTTCTCGCGGGCGGCTTTGAGAGCTTTCAGGGCATGCTCCGGCGGGATGGCCTGGTAGTCTTTCACCGGGACCTCCGCCCACATGAACCCGGAGACACCGTCGGCCTTCGGAGAAAGCATGTCCTGCGTGAAGGCGTAGAACTGACGTCCGTCTATTGTTTGTTGAAATGACGACGTTCTAATGGGCTGGCTGGTGACCCACCCCAGAGGATCGGTTTGACCTTGTAATGATCCAAATACACCCTGTAAGCCTCCCAAAGAAAAAGACACCTGCTGACGATAAGCCATTTGGTTCAGTGTGTCGTTATACTCCTTCGCCTTCCTGTTCAGAAACGTCTGGATCTTGGCCGGCGTGATGACCAGATACTTCTCCTTGGCGACGCACTCCAGCTTTTCGGCCAGGAGGACCTTATCCCGCATCTGCTTGGCGACCCAATCCAGCCCAAGCTCTTGAAGTTCTCTCATTTTTTCCAAAGCGTGATATTTCGGCTTTTCCGCCGTTCCCAGAGGTGCACAGTCTTTCACCAATTCGCTCAGATCGAACTCGTTCATTTCGGAATCTCCTGTGAAACAGATTCCTTTCTTTCTCGGTAAGAAAGGTCGGGCTTGCCGTCCTTTTGAGGAGGTTTCGCCCCCAGAGCTGCCCCGCAGTTGAAATGCCTGTCCTGGAAGTAGTTATCCACCCTCGGCCTGCTGTCGCTGTACCGCCAGATCCTATACCCGCACTTGCTGCAAAAAAGCTTTTCGTCCATCAGACAACCACTCCTTTGGTAAGGCTGTGAATAAACTCAGCAAGGCACTCTGTTTTACAGAAATGCTTGTTTTTGAAATCGGTCCATGGATCAAAAACACGTCCCTTTTTTATTTCGATCCACCCGTCGGGAGTATAAGACGACTCTTTTTTCTTGCACCAGTCGCATTCTGTTACGTGCCATTCGCTCATTAGAAGGGCACCTCTTCTTCTTGCGCCGGGGACACGGACCGCGCGCCCTCTTCCACCGGCCTGATGCGGCGGACGTTATTCTGTGCCTCGCCATTGAAAATTTCAATGCCTATGTTGGCGATAAACATCCTGCCGGTCCAACGGGTCTCGTCCCAGTCGAACTCTCCATCGTAGGGCTCCCCGATGGTCTTCAGGAAGTGGAGGGTCAGCCCGATGTTCTTGTGGCCCGTCGGATAGAAGATCACGAACATCCGCACCTTCCGGCCTTTGTATTCTCCGTCGATGGGCGACGCTGTGACCGTCACCATATCGTGCCCGCTCGTCTTGGATTTGCCGACGACGGCTTTAACGATCTCCATGACATATTCGCCGGCCGGAATGGGTTTCGGAATTCCGTCGTCGGGCACAGCGCCTCCAGAATTGTATCGGCCGCTCATTTTTTGGCCTCCAAAAGATCACCCTTCACAGTGTCCAGCTTCCCGCGCAGGAAAGAGATCATCTTCGTGGCGCGGTCTTCCGGCAGGTCGGCAACGGTGTCCGCGTCCGCCTTCTCTAGCCACTTCTCGATTTCGTCCGGAGAGACCTTGATGATGGCCAAGAGCCTTTCGATCTCAGCTACCTGGACGGCGGACGCCATGGGGACCGGCGTGCTGGCACGCTCCACGATGTCCTTCCCGTAGAAGTTGCAGAAGTTCTCATACGACCACTCGAACTCCGCCGGGAAGATCTGGGTGCCCAGGTCCTCCCGCTTTTTCTCGGTGACGGCGAAACGTTTGTCTCCGCGTTTTTCAAGACGAAATATGAAGTCGAAGAAGTAGCCGTCTTTGACGTCACTGTCGAAGGTGACGCCCAGTTTCGTCATGTTCTCACCGTAGAGGTCTTTCTGGTGCGCGGTGATGATGACGTTCATGTCGAGGTCCGTCAGGAGCCGGCGTAGACGGCGCGTCTCGCCTTTCACCTTGCCCCAGTAGCGCGGGCCGAAGTCCTGAAGCTCCTGCTCCTTCTGGGTCTTGGCGTGGCGCTCGAAAAGCCGGTTCCACTTGTCCTGGAGGTCTTGGTACGCCACGGTGATGGGATCGATGATGAGGGTCCGGTAGTCGTGCTTGGTGCTCATGAGGGACTTGATTTGCTCGACCACCTTGTCGAAGGACGTGGTCTGGAGAACCACCGTGCCCTTGTTGTTCAGGGTCTTGTGGTACCGCTTGCTGCCCTTCTCCAGGTCCAGCAAGTAGGCGTTCGGGAACTGAGCGACGGCGAGAGTTTTCCCGACGCCTTTGTCCCCGTAGACGAACATCTTCAGCTTGTCTTCGGAGGCGGTGGGCTTTTTGGCTTCAAGTGCCATGGTTTCTCCTTTTCGCAGGTGCAGTAAGAACTGTCGCAGACGTCACAGTAAAAATCTGGGTCAATCTCTTCTTCCGGTTCGGCTTCCGGTGTAGGCTCCGTCGGGAGCTTGGCCAGAGCGTCAAGCAGCCTTTGTCGCCACATCGCCTCCCAGCAGTCATCTCCCATCTCTGGCCTTGGGCTCTCTGACCTTCAACCGTTCCCGGCGCGCCAGAATCCCTCTCTCAATAAAAGCCAGGTCTTCCTCGGAAGCTGTCTGAGAAGCCAAGACGCGGTAAAGGTCTCGAAAGTCTGCCCTGACCTTGCCGGCGAAGTATGGAATAGATCGCAATGCCCGCGTCCGGATGTTCTCCATCACAATCTCCTTGACTTTTTCAGCGGCTTGGCATACACCTTTTTGGTCTCGGAATGTCTGTCCTGGATGAAGGCTTCGACGGACTCGCGCGTGGCGCGGAGTTTCCCGTCGTTGAAGAAGTCCACCCAGTTGATGGCCGTGAGCTTCCCGGCGATCATCCGGCGACGAAGCGTGTCCCGCGACACGCGCAGCAGAAAGCAGACCTCTTTCGTCGTGAGGTACGGCGACGGCTCGCAGTCGATAGTCATCAATACTCCTCAAAATTGACTTTTCCGTCGGAAATCAATAAACTCAATTTCATTAGTTACTATTTGGAACGCGGCAAGTGTAGTGAACCGCAAGCGGCCTGTCAAGGCCCTTTACTATCTTTTTACACGTTTGCGCCGTATGCGCCAGATGCGCCGTTTGCTGGCGTTTGCGCCAAGGGGGCTGGAATGATCGATAACGAGGACTTGAAGCTCATCAACCTCGATCCGTGGGACATTCCCAAGCTGTATCGGGACCGTCAGGTAGCGTGGATCTTGGCGAAGCTCAAGGAGATGCAGCCAGGGGAAGCCAGGAAGGTGGAGGGCGTGAAGAGGGAGCGGGTGAGGCTCTTGCGGTCAGCAGTGTGGCGTCAGATCAAGCGGCATGACCTCGACGGAAAAGTCGTGGTGCGGCGGTGGGAGATCTACCTGGAAAAGTAAAAGGGGCCGGGATGTGTTGTCCCGGCCCCTTTCCCCCAATACCATCTTCGGTGCCCGCGCCCGAAGCCCGCTGCCCTATGCCGCTAATTGCGGCCGCTTCCCACGAGAGCCAAAACAATATACATCAATCTTGTCTTTCGGCACAACCAATATCTTTTGCGAAATGTCGTCGTAGCGCACCGATCCGGACAGGCCAAAAAACGTCAGCGTCTTCGTGATGGCCCGCTGGAGAGTCATAATCTTTTCTCTCTCCCACAACTGGACACCCGCTGGAAGATCAACAATAACCCGGTACCCGCCGGAGGACTCCACTTTCTTGGCCGCGTCCTCGCAAAACGGGTCAAGGTGGAAAGTGCTGCCGCGTCCTTTTTCTGGCCGTGTGGCGTCCAGGAGCCGGATCGCTTCTTCTTCGGTGAGGACACGAATCCTGCTCAGCGGTTTTTCTTCTAGTGCCGGCGCGAGCTTTTCCTTCGGCTTCGGCAACTGGAAGTCGACGAACCGTTCCGCCAGGAACTCTTCGTCGTGCTTCTTGAGGAAAGCAAAAAGGGAGGGATCGATTGATCCCGCCCCCTCTCCGTGCTTGACCTGACTCAATGAAACAGCGGCCAGGATCGTTAAGATCCTGGCCGTCGGATACAGCTTCAAATAAAGGCGTAGCCCGTCGTGCAGCTCAATCCGCTTGATCTTTCGGAAGCGGCCCGCCTGCGAGAAGCGTCCATAGTCCGGTTCCCGAATAAGAAGAGACAGCTTATCCAAAACCAAGGGAAATAGATCGTTCCGAAAAAGCAGGTCTTCTTTGACCCATCTGCCTTTTTCGATGAGAACTGTCACCCCGTCGATAAGCATCAGGCCTTCCCGTTCTTCCTTTCAAATGTCCCGAAGACTGTTTCATACAGCTTCACTGGCGTCCCGATGAAACCTTTTTCTTCAGACGAGTACCGAATCCTGGCATCGATGGACTTTCTCTTAAACATGAAGTTTATCTGTGTGGCCAAAGCCTTCTGATCCACCGGCAACAGCTCAGTTCCGACTTCAGTAAGAGGGGGAATGATAAAGTATTTGTGCCCATCTTTTATGTTCCGCAGAATTTCTTCGACAAGCGTTTGCATCGCCATGTTTCGGAAGGTGGTAAGGCCGGACAGAATAGCCTTCGCTCTTGCTTCATCAATGCGTCTTGTTTGGCCCAGCTTTAGCTTTTTGATCATTTGACGCCCCCTTTACTGATTTAGATCAGAAAATAGTTGAACATATTTTTTGGTTCGTCAAATTATTTTGCTCTATCCCTTTCCGTCGGCATGCAGTATGCGTCGACGACGTCGACGTTGAAAGCTTCTTTCGCCCGCCGGCTCATGTCCTCGCACTCTTCCTGTGATTCGTAGATACCTTGGACAATGATGGGGTGCGGCCTACCCCCTGTGTCATTATGAGTGTGTCCTGCGCTTAAAGAAAAGATGAGTGCCCAGAGCATTTATTCCCCCTTCTCTGATTTTCCCCGGCCTTCTTTCTCCTCTCGGGCAAACCTCCATGCTGGCATCTCTTTGTGCCAGTATTTCGCTTGAATATATCTCGGGAAAGTGGAAAAGGCATGTTCATGTCAATCAAACTGATCCCTAAACTCTTTCAGCCGTTCCTCGACAATCTTTCGCACGGCCGGATGGTCTCCGCTCTTCAACGCCTCGATTTCCTGCAAAAGCTCCCGGTTCCCATGCTCAACCATGCGGAGCTTTTCGGACAGCTCCACGTTTCTTGTCGCAAGTTGCAAATTTAGGCGGTTCATCTCCAAGTAAAGTTCGTGCCATTTTTCTTCATCTTTCCAGGTGGTCATGGCTTTACGAGTTCTTTTTCGATGAGATAGATCAGCAGCTTCGCGCGGGCGTCGGCTTCGGTTTTGGCGCAATCAAAATAACGGGACTCTTTATCTTCGTCAGGCCATTCGGGCGGAAAGTTCCGTCCAAGCTGACAGATATATGAATTACCTGCCCCTAAATCACCATCTCCGACTGCGACATCTCGCCAGGAGGAAGTCCATTTCGGAAGCATTTCCCGGGGATTATCCCTTTCGCAAAATCTGACCTCGTTAGAGGTAGGCACTTCGCCACCTTGAAACCGTCATAGCGGACACACCGAGCGTCTTTCCGATCTCTCGCGTTGAAAGGTCAGACTTCTTTAAGAGCGGGACAATGTAACGCTTCCAAACTTTTTGACCGATGTCCCCCCCAAGCGTGATTTGTGGTGGATTCTTCCCAGCCTTTTTCCGCTTCCTCATTTGCGACCCCTCTTTTTCGGCGGCTTTACGGATAGCAAAGCCTTCACCGCCTCTTCATAAGAGAGCGGATGTAGGCTGATGGGCTTGTCTCGCCGTTTCTTCTTTCCCTTTTTCTTCACAAATCTCCTAGGCCATCAGATTTTTATAAACTAACCGCTTACCTTCGGTCGCGGCAAGGATCGCAACAGCGCGGTCATGGTCTGATTCGCCGTTCGTGTTCCAGCGGAAAGCGAACTCGCCGCAATACTGGTCCACGTGCTGTTCCCCAATGTGATGAAACGTCCCCATGATTCCCCTTTTCAGCAGGGAGAAGTAGGACTCCACCGTATTCGTGTGGATCCCGCCGCGCTCCGCCATATTCCAGAATCCCCGCATCTTTGATGGATAAGGCAATTTTGATGGCGAATCCGCCATCCTCTCGTAAACGGTGATATGAAAATTTAGGCAAAGAAAGTCCTTCCCCAGGATTAATCATAAGATGCCCATTAGTTTCTTCTGCTTCCAGACAATCCCAATCTTGTGCGTCTGTTGTGCACGCATCCCAGTGGGAAGACTGATCATGGGACTTGAGAGAACAGTTTTTCATTTTAACCATCACCATATAATCTGTAAGCGTCTTTGAGCTATGGTTGATCAGTGTAATTGTATGGTCGACATCCTCTTTCATATTGAAAAACCTGCGCTCTGAGTAGCTCGTATTTGGTAAAGGATGCCTGTCTATCGAGAATAAAAAATCCGATTTCTTGAATTTGTATGGCTTGTCCATTTTCATATCTAAAGCGTCACTCATTGCCTTCACCAAATCACTTTTAAGTCGATTTAAATCAACACTATTAACCGGAGGATGCTTAGGGGTATATGGGATATTTTTCTCGTCCCTGCCAAGCTGGATGTCCAGTGCATAGATAGAAAGTGGGACCATTACAACAGTGAATAATACTGATATCCACACCCTGCAACGAAAGGCCACATTCCATATCCCCAATAAAATGCAGGCATTCCCCGTTATTAGGACCACACAAGACAAGGCACACCTTGCCCCAAAACCCTCAACTATCGGTTCCATAAAAAACCATAGACAAAATGAAAATACAACCCCCGCAATGGCGAGGGCGGCCTTGCGGATTGACAAGAAGATTTTAGATGGGATTTTACACTCCACGCGAAGATTCTACAAAATCGTAACCATATGTTACGGCTTATTTTGCCAAAGGGATAATCCCCCATTTCCCCCAACTCAGAGACAGTGAAGGCGGAAAACCCATTACTGCCTCTGACAAAACCATCTGAAAATTCACTCTTTCTATGAACGGAAAATTTTCGCCCCTCTTTTGGATAGACCTGGGCCGACTCCCAATAAAAATAGCTTTCCTGCTTGACACCAAGATCTTTCAGCTTTTCGGCCAATTCCAGGCTAATGACTTGGTCTTCGAGTTTCATTTTTTTCCTTTTGTGTTTGTGTCACGACTCAACTTTTCAATTATAACTTGTGACAAATCGGCCTGCGCCCGTACGCCTAATCCTTTCGGATATTTCACCTACTTGGTAAGGGCAAGCTGACGGCACAGGCTTTATCTTGCGGGCCGGGCTTGATACCGGCTTCTTGGATTATTTGTTGAGCACGATGCCGAGGCCCCGCCCAAGACCGTAGCTACTGTGCACGTCCTTCCGTGCTGCACGCAAAATATACAAATTCATAGCAAATCCATCAATTCTCGACGGAAGTCATCAGTCCTGTTGAGCTAATGACCCGAAAATCCTAGTAATGAATGAAATCAACGCTTTTCAGATTTTGACGACGGAAAAAGGCCTTTTTTTGACCCTGCGCAAATAGTAGCAAATGACGCATTTTGCGCAAACCGCAGCAAAAGTCCATAGCAAATTCATAGCAAATTTCTTTACAGTTCTGTTTCATGCTTGCGCCTCAATTATCTCGAATCCGGAGTCATATAACCGCTTTATTTTGGTTTCCTGGCCCTTCCGCCACTCCAGCAGCCGGGCCATCGCGGCTTGCAGTTCTCCGACATCGACGTGCATGTAGGTCTCGTGGGCGGACGTCTTGGCGTGGCCCAGGATGGCCTTCCGGATCTCCTCGTCCACGCCGGCGCGCCGCAGGTCGTTGGCCATCATGTGCCTCAAGGTGTGGACGCCCACCTTGCCGTCTACCTTCGCCCGCGCGTAGGCCCGCTTAAAGACTTCGGTGATGGTAAGCGGATGAATGGGGAAGATGCACCCCATCTTCTGCTTCTGGAAAAGGCCCAGGAGCATCGTCTGGAGGCGGGGAGACAGCGGCACAACACGCTCCCGGCCGGTCTTGGTCTTCCAGCCGGGGAACTCGCTTTTCTCGCATTGGTGACAGACGCAGGCCGGCGCATGGTTCCTGACCTGGACAAGGCCCCGCACGAAGTCCACGTCCTCGATCCTCTGGTGCGCCACCTCGTCCCGCCGCATCCCTGTGTCATACACGAAAATGCCCAGCAGATTATACAACTCGCCGTCCGTTTCCAGCTCCCCTAAGAACCGCTTAGCCTCATCAAATGTCAGGCACTTGGCTTCCGTTGGCACGAACTTGACGCGGGGGATGTCGACGAACGGGTTCCGTTCAATGTATCCGCGCTGGTGCGCCTTCTTGAAGAAGGGCTCCAGATATTTCTGCTCGGTGTCCACCGTCTGGTGAGTGACTTCCCGAAGTCGAACGGATTGCCACTCTTCGCAGAGAACCATGTTCACGACGGACAGGCGGGACACGGACAGGTCGCAGCCCAGGACTTTCATGATCCGCTCGAACGTGTTGAGGATGTAGTTGAGCTTGACGGACGAGTTGTGGGCATGAGTGGACTCATAGAGCCGCTCATACTCTTCGCGGTAGTCCGCCCAGGTCATGTCCTTGTCGACGAGGCCGTTCATGGAATAGAAGAGCTGCCGATCCCATTTGATCTGAAGGGCCTTGGCTGCGGTCAAATCCGACGTTCCTGTCGATTTCCACTGACCGTTGTCAGAGATCCAGGTGTAGATGCCTTTTTTCCCGCGTGGCTGGAGCTGTGACATTATGCGGCCCTCCATTTCTGGTGCTGACGCAGGATATTGTTGATGCCAAGCCGAATGGCGCGACTCTCGATCCAGTCAACGGCCAGCCGCGTGAAGAAGTCGGACTCGTTCGTCTCAAACGCTCCGTGCGCCATCAGCACGATGTAAACTATTTTTGGAATGCACGGCTGACGGCGAACAATGTCCCCGGACGGAAGAACCGACTTACCAATCTTTTTCATGATCTCGTCAACAAGAGACTTGGGGATTCTGTCATACATCTCTTGTATCAACATCGAACTATGAGTGACTCTTCCTGGCATTTGATTTTCTCCCTTGCGCGGTTTTATTACTGTTCTCAAAGCTGTGCTCTGGAAATCTTGGATAATAAAAATCTCTCGGCTCCGTTACGGCAGTCCGCTTACCACAAACACCGCATTCCCCAGTATGCCATGTGGAAAATTCACGCTGATGATGGCCGTGCCGCTGGCCGCATGGCTGGCATACCCACTCCGGATATTTCTTACGCTTCATGTCGTCCCCTTAAAATAGTGTCGCCCCGCCGAAGGCCGCGCAAAGGACAGGGCTCCGGGCGGAGTAACCTGTTTCTTTGATCCCTGGGGGGCGACGCCGGAAGTATACATTCCCATCGCCCCTCTTTCAAGTCCTCTTAACAACTGCGGCGTCCATAGCAACAGGCAATGCGTGCACTCGAACGCGAAAGCCCGTCGGCCGATCTTCACTAAAATTCTACCCCGCTTACACGCCGGACATTTGTCCGGCACTTTCAGCTTTTGGATGTTGTGGATCTTTAAATATATTTTTTTCCAGTTCATCCATTTTTTCGACACGCTCGATAACCCCCTGCTCCCAAAAAGGGCGCTTATCCAAATGGTAAGCCCTCTCCAAAATTTCCAGCAAACGCCGCAGCTTTTTCTGGTTGGCCGGCGTCATGCGATTTTCCGCGCGACCTCCGGGAGGCCAGGCGCCAAAGACATCGCGCTTATCATAATGGCGTCGTCGCGCTTAACAAAATGGGTCTTCTTGTCCCGCATCCTCACCGTCAGAAAACCGTCGCTCCCGTAGTGGAGAACCCGGCAAAGATCGTTCGTCTTTCTATCACGGATGAACTGGATCATTTGACTCCCCCTTAACTCCCCCTATCCAAAGAATCACGGTCCCGCTTAATCTCGTCCAGCACGCTTTCCAACATGCCCACCACTTTGTCCAGCACTTCGGGCAGCAGCGCGGAGCCGAACTCCACGTCCGCTTTGTTTCTGTTTCCTTCGACGACGATTAACAGAATCCCCTTTGCTTGTAAGTCCCGCATGAGGCCCATGATCTCGCTGTCATAGACCGAAATTCCGTCCAAAGACATTGACACCTCCCGTGATGGTCGTTAAGTAAGCTTATCTCAAATCAGTCAATCGCGCCATGCGAAATCGGCGCTTATGCCTTTGATAATCATATCCTCTCCCGTATTTCCACCCGGAAGCCCGAAGGCCCCCGAGTTGAAACGCGGTTAGCAGCCCTCTACAGGGTCCGGCTTAGGTCGGATGTCCGGGCCTTTTCCTTCGATCAGCCAGTAGAAAAGACTCCAGGACGCTATCTGCCGGTTGATTCGCTCCACCCGCTCCCGCTCGTCCCGCGTCACGGCTCGACCACCACGGACAGCGTTTCCGAGACCTGCCAGTAAAACATTTTTGAAGGCACCAGGTGCATGATGGGATTGTTTAAGGTCCGGTAATCCCTGACCGTTAATCTTGCGACGGCTCCTAGTTTCATGTGTGTAACTCCTTTGCGCGGTTTTGGTGAGGCTGTAATTACTTCTGGGTTCCTCCTTTTTCCATCTCATAGTTACCGACGGCCCATTCAAGGACACGCTTAGCTTTACGTTTCCCGACAAGGTGGAGAAGGTCCGTTATTAAGTCTTGCGCCTCCGTCTCCACGTCGTCGGTGTCAAACACTTCCCCTTTAGCCCTGGCGAATTCCTGGCATGCTTGATAAGCCCAGGCGGCCCGTTCCTTGTTTGTGGGATCCATGGTTATTTTCCTCCTTCGGCTTTGAGGATGGCGGCTTCAAGCCTTGTCGTGTAGCCTTCCTGAGAGCATTTCATGCGCTCTGCCCAGTCGGGGACGCAGGACTTGAATCTCTCTATAAATTCCTTCGCCATCTTCGCCGCCTCCAAAAGCTCCTCATGCGCGTTGACGGCGCGGACGATGAAGGCGGCGTTGGCTTCCGCCTTCGCAAGCTCTCGTTTGTATTCTTCCATGCTAAGACACTGATTTGCCCCCGGATGATAAACATCCGCAATAGGATCGACTGTTGCTTGCGGTCCATCCGAAGTCAGTAACGTGGTGATGCTCGTCATCCCGTTTTGTTTCCACGGTCCCGGCGTGTGGCCGGGGTTTTTGGATTTGGGTTTCATGTTAGATCGCCTCCCTCATAAGCTGAATTAATTTCTTGGACATTTTCTTGTAAGCTTCTTCTCGGGCGGCGGCGGACCATCGGGCGGCGTCGGCGGCGGCGGCGGCGGACCGTCGGGCGGCGTCGGCGGCGGCGTCGGCGGCGGCCCCGGGGGCGGCGGCGGCGGCGGCGGCGGCGGCGGGGGGGGCGGGGGCGGCGGCGGCGGCGGCGGCGGG